>Ga0123342_1000963_pt1 | contig 48159 bp, 33 predicted proteins | sample Turbeawhitnodule_FD_89960 | JGI IMG/M metagenome (GOLD analysis project Ga0123342, IMG submission 89960) | Root nodule microbial communities of legume samples collected from Mexico - Turtle bean Mexico white nodule | ecosystem: Host-associated > Plants > Roots > Nodule | place: Mexico: Nepantla...
TAATAAAAATAAATACTAATTTATGTTTATAGATTCAACTTTTATGTTGTTGTAGAGTTTAATTTTTTATTTTCTTCATTCTTAAAAAAATAATTTTTAAACTAAACATTTTAAATTTATTATTTTATTTTTTTGTAAAAACTCATTTCTTTATTCATTAATTATATTTCTAACTATTTTAAACATTAAAAATATTTATTTTTTAATGCACTCAAAATTAAAATTATCAATTTTTTTTAATTTATTTTTAAAATGGTGTTAGATAGGGAAATAAAAAATAAAAGGGTGTTAGATAGGGAAATAAAAACAAAAGGGTGTTAGATAGGGAAATAAAAACAAAAGAGTGCTAAATTGTGAAGTAAAAGTGTAAATGGTACTAAATAGGGAATTTATCCACCAGAGACCCGTTACATTATTTTAATTATTTAAATGCTGATTTTTACTATGCATTCATGTAATTTTTGCATTCATAGGTCCGTTCCGTAACACGTGCAATTTTTTTTATTTGAATAAAAGAGGGAGAGGTTACATTGGAAAAAAAAAATGACATTAAATACATATATATTTGTATATTTTGTATATTTTTCATGAATACTGTTAGTTTCGAAATTAATTGAATGGTAGATTTGTAATTACTAAAAAATTACAAAGAGATAGATTGAGAGAAGGAAAGTGAGAGGAAGAAACTCCTCATACAGGAACTCTTATGAATCAAGATAAGTGTCTATCTCTATTATAATTTAATGTATGGTATGCAAGAATAATAGGTCTTTTATTTTTTTATTGACAATAAAAAATAAATAAATGCGGATTACTTTATGGGTGGTCCAACCCTGATACATGAAACACAACCTTTAACCACCCCACTAGACTGAATCCGAAAAGAATCATCTAAGACTAACACTCATACAACTAAAAAGTATATCATGAAATCATCCCAGCAAACCAAAGGTTCCATCAGACACATTCAATTTATTCTTCACAAATTAAAACGCATTCAATTTATTCTTCAAAAATTAAAACACAAACTTTCATATTCCAAGAAAAAAACTATTATGCATTCTTCCATCTGAAATTGATAATTACATTTTTCAGATTAAATGTTTTAAAAAGAGTTTATAAATTTTCTCATCAATGATTTAAAAATAATGTTTTAAATTATATAAATTATTTATTCAAAGTGCACAATTCTTTTTATAGTAAAAATTTAATTAAATTAAAGAAGAATAAAGAAATATTATAACTCTTTATAAAAAAATTAGTTAAATGAACATCATTACTTTCATCCTCCTATTAAACCAATTCTACCATAGAGACCAATGATAGATGATAACTTCTACCAATCAGTGATTGCCCTTCTCCCACCCTTACTATTCAAGCTAAGAGTGGATAGCTAATGTGTTCCACTCTTTGAACATGGTTCTATGGTTGGTTCGCGATTCTGGGATGCCAACCTTTGGATGATCTTGTAGTTCCTAGAGGTGGAGACGGTGGGTCGGTCTATGGATATCATGTTCAATTCCCCTATGTCGTCATATTAAGGATAATGGTACATTGACAATCTCAATTTTTTATACAACCACGTTACAACTTCTATTACTATTATTTTAATATTTTTTTCATATAATTTAATTATAAATTTACTCTTTATTATATATATTTATTTTTAAACTCATCACATACAACTCCAACAATTGTCAAACTATCATTTTCTATATATCAAAGATCATGATACATTGACAACTTATTTTTTTTCTATATCTACCATACAACTTTCAATACTATTATTTTAATAAATTTTCACATTATTTAATTATACATTTATCCTTTATTATGTTTTTTATTTTTTTAAATTATCACTTTACAACTATCTTAATTGTCAAAGTATAATTTTTGATATATCAACATACCGAAAACTTATACTGCATAAACACTATAATACATATATCAACAGATGTGATCTTACAAACTCATTTTATAATTAGAGATTAGTGGTTTATCCAAAAAACCAGAGAGAAGATAAGAAATGGATTGTTGTACAATTTAGGATATATTTCCTCCTGAAAATGGATTGTGTAATATTTCAAAAGAATATAACTTATAATAATACTTAAATTTGAACTACTGTTTTGAATGGTTGAATTTAAAAGATTTTAAAATTTTACAATGCAAGAAATAATAAAGGAAAAAAAAATCAAAGATACAGAGAGCAAAAAAAGCCTTGGATTCTTGTCCTAACATCAATGACTGCATATTTATCAAGATTTTGACATACCGGTTATCACCGGTATCTCTTTGTTTTGGATTTTTCCAAAACCTCTATAAATAGGTTTTGAGTTGTAAATTGTTGTTATTTTTTCATAATAATAAGAATGTTGAGTTCAGTTGTTGGTACCTGGTAAATGGCTCTTTCACTCTTCTTCTCCGATTACAGCTTTTCAATCTCCATCAACGCCAATCAAGCTTTTCTCTTTGTGTGTTTCTGGAGGATTCAGCGTTCCTTCTCTCACCTCTTTATCTTAATTTTCAGAATTGTTACACTTTTACAATTTTGTCCCTTAATCTTTTTACGCTTTTACCCTTCTTTAATGCGCTGTCATCCGCTGTCATTTTCTAGAGTTTGTGTTCACACTACTTCTGATTTATTCATTTCTATAATCTATCTTTTCAGAATGTTATACATAATTTTAGTGATATATAGTTGACTTCCATTTTAATAAATTATTACTTTATTTCCTATCATCAAATCAATTATTTTGGTTTTTCATTCAAAATTATTTATTTATAAAAATAATGACACTATTTTAATGAAATCGTTACTATTATTTTTAATGACACGACCACCACGTTTTGTCCATTTCTCTTTCTCCGTCAACACAACCCGATTCATTTTTTTTATTTATAAGAAGATGTAAAATAATACTTACCAGACATTAATATGACACAGAGAAAATATGAAGATATATTTAATTTTTAAAAAGTAGGACACGTGGATACAAATCTATATATCATATAATTATAAATTATATAAATTGATAATAAAGATTTATATTTATAAATATATTTTTTTTAGTAAAAATATTCTAAAAGATATGTTCTTTATTTTTATAGTCATAATAAAAATTTATATAATTTAAATTTTAGAAAATTAATATATATATTTTTTTTTAAATTATGTTAAAATTAACTGAAATTCAACAAATATTTTTTAAGTTAGATCCCTTTATCGATACATATTCTATAAATATCGTACGAATGTGGATGTCAGATTCGTATGTTAAGAGAGGTGTGTTTGAACTTCACAAATGATTGATATATTAACACAATGAAATTATTATAATCAGTTGTTAAAAGTATGTTTTTTACTGTAAAAAAAAATTTATCTCGAAAGAATGAATACTTTTTCGGGTTCTTTCATTACGATTTCTTATTATTCTTTAAATTTGTCCAAAATTCAAAATTACATTCAATGTTTGCTTAAATTTCAACAATAAGATACTAAATACAAATTATTTAATCCTTATATATGATTTTCAATAATTTAATCCTTATATATGATTTTCAATAATTAATTGGTGTTTAATTTGTTAATTCAAACCTGCGAAAAAGGATCTGGGATTTTTTGTTTTTGTTTTGGGACGTGATGATTGAATTAATTGTGAATGAGTTATTGATTAATATGTTTTGTTGATTTTTCTTAATTTTGAATTTTTTGTTTTTGATGATAAAAGTTTTGAATTTCGAAACCTATCCTTCTTATTATTCTTGAGATTCTGAATTTGTTGAATTATTTGACGAATGGCTTTGACTTTGTGCCTTTTAAATTTATTATTTGATTAACTACGGACTCCTAATAACCATAGGTTAATATTAATATTTTTTATATAAAGTTTGTTTGTAAATCAATTTTTAGTATTTTATGAAATATAATTTTAAATTTTTAAAATTTGGAACTAAGACCAGACCTTGTACATTTGTTGAAATGTACATAAATAAAATAATTATAAACTACTTGCTTAAATAATACAATATTAAATATGAAAATGTTACATCAAGCACAATTGAAAATTAATTTAGCCAACTTAAAATCCTAGAGAAAAAATAATTTAGAGCCTCTCAATTGTTGTTAGATAAGTCAAAAGAAGATCGAAATTATTTTTGTATTAAACAATGTTAGTCGATTTTCATTTCTTTCATATGTGAAAACTTTTTTAAAGAAAAAAAAATGACTAAAATATAATTTAAAATATTTTTTTGTTAATATATTCATAAATATAACATTTTTTAAAACCTGTGCAATACAGTAAACATATTTATATAAAATAAAAATATAGTTGAGATATAGAATAATAAAATAATTTAAAAATTTAAAAATTTAAACAAAATCGCTAGAAGGAGGGCTTGAACCTCCGACCTTGTGGTTAACAGCCACACGCTCTAACCAACTGAGCTATTCCAGCTTTGTCACAGTAAGCATATTTAGTGTTTATCACTTATACTGAAAACAATTTATTTTTTCTTTTAAATTATGTAGCTTACTTAAGAAAATTTGCTTTTATTCTTGAAATAAGTTTACAAATGATTTTTATTTTTTAAAGTTAATTAAAACATTGGTTTCTATTATTACGTAAAATCAATTTATTAATTTTTTCGAGTAGAAAATCAGGAACTTCATTGAAAAAAAACATTTAATTATATGAATGTGGTTTAGTTAATAAGCTTCAAGTTTTTAGCAATAATTGAGTATAAAAAATTTGTAAGATTGATTTTTAAAATGAGAAATAAAATATGGAAATTAATAATTACGTCTAGGGGGGCATTGAGCTTACAAACGAAATTTCACATCTATTCATGTTTTTCTAAGAATACAAATTTTCGTTGAATGAAATTCTTCAAGATAAAGTTTCTTATTTTTATACAAATTTTATATGTTATATTTTCTTTATAATTTTTAAGACTTTTATAGAGTTATAAGTGGAGTAGTTTTTAATCTTAATTAAACCTCCAATTGAGTCTTACATGAGGCAACTACAATACAAGAAGAACACAAAAAAAAGTGGAGATCTTCAAAAGCATGAAAGGAAATTCCACATAAAGGCCAAGAAGCATTTTTGACCAATTGATTCCAAGTCGAATCACTTCGAACATGTGCCCTAGCCTTCGTGTGTGTTTGTATGTGTGTGCGTGTAGTCGCATTCTTAAATGAAGTTAATTTTAAAAATACCATCGCGTTTTGAATGATAGCGTCTAACCGTAAAAACGCATTAAATAAATAGTCGTTATTTTTACATTTTGCACTAGCGTTCATTTTATCTGGTTCATGATGGGATCAAGTCTAATGAAGGGTGAAGATAGATCTTATGAATTTGTTGTTGCTTGCAAGGGAAGTGGATGAGAACAATTTCTTGATGCATTGTAATTGTGTGTGTGCATGTGCATGTGAGTCTGTATGCGTGTGCATGTGTTCATATTTATTGAATAAAGATACAGTAAGTTATTTAAATATGTTATAATAAATAAGGGTGACAAAGCGGGAAGGGTGACAAAGCGAGATGGGCTGACATTTTCAACCTGCATTAGCTCGCCCCGCATAACCTGCGGTCTGCGCGAGCCAGCAGTGGGGCAGGGCGGGCTGGCCTGCTAGCTCGCAAAAAAAAATAATTAACTTGACTGCAATGGTCCAGTGGAGGAATGACAACTTTGAGTGAAAGAAAATTAGGTTTTCACTCAAAACACAACGCAACTACGATGTTTCCAAAAACGCACACAACACACGATGCACTCTCCTTTGCAACACTACCGCTCGCTTTGGCTGCGACTCCATGCGGCTTCGCCTGCAAATGTTGCACGCTGCTGCCACTCGCGCTGCTCCGCTACTACACACCGTTGCTGCCTCCACTCATCCTCCACATTAAATAAATAAAAGAAAGTGGGCCGGCCTACAAACCCACATGCGAGGCAGGCCATGAAAATCATCCCGCATTTTGTATGCAGGACGGTCCATCCCGATTCACATTTTGCAGACATATGCGGGGCGGGTCAGCTAGCTTTGCCACCCTTAATAATAAATAATTTTCAATGCAGAAATAAACAAATCGAAGAATATAAATGCGACTATTATGTAATTTAGTGAATAATGATCATTGTCCAAATTAATATTGATAGAGATTGTGATAAATAATATGCTATAACCCACAAATATATTGGTAAATTAAGTTATTACTTAACGACTTATGCTAACTTTTGCAGTTTTCAAGAACACATAGTTGCTAGGCTTAAAAGCATTTCATTATCTTAGAACAACATGGAAAAACTTTTAGTGTTAGATCTGGAAAGAACTTTTACTTCTTATTAACATTGATTCGATTTTCTGTTATTTACAAATTTTAATTGACAATTGTTTGTAAGTTTATTAAGCATTTAAGTATATTTTATGAATATTTATATATTTGCATTCATTAATTTGTTTACAATGTGAAACAATAGTAAGTGTTTGTGCTTAACTATATTTTGATGGTTTGCTGATGATGTCAAAAACAAAAATAATCATGTAAAAAATCCGAACAAACGAAGACAAATTCCACCTAAATCGTCCGTCATATTTGACTAAACTACCGTTTCCACATAAATTGTCGTCAATTTTAAAACTTGATATTTTTTATTTCTTATTTTTTCATATCAACTATAACTTATACCAACCTATCATTGTTAACTTCAATTATGATTACATTTTTCAACTTGAGTGGACATTAAAATGCTAATTTTTAACGACTATTATAATTGTTGGTATATTAATCCACTTACAATGACGTCTTGATTAGCAACGGTTTAATATTTTTTTTCGAATGATTTTTTAACAATTGTCAAAAGGTTTGTGTATAGTATTGAAGCTTCTCTAATGTTGATATTAGTAGTTGATATTAGTAGTTGATAATATAAGAGTATGTTGATAAATTTGTTAACTTAGGTTTTATATATAAAGAGTATTTTCATTGATCACTACTAGAAAATTACTAATTAGAAACTAATTTTAGAGACTAAAAATAATTAATTATTATATTGACTAAATTAGATACTATTTTAGAAACTAAAAATATTATTGGTTTCTAAATTAGTTTCTATTATTATAAATAGTTTCTAAATTGGTATCTATTTAGCTACTAAGATTTTAACAACCAATTACTTAGATTCTAGATTTGGTAGCAAAAGCTTTGGTAGCTAATTAGATATCAATTTATAAACTATTTATCAATAATAAAAATTAATTTAGAAACCAATAATTTTTTTAGTATCTGAAATAGTATCTAATTTAGTCAATATAATAACTAATTATTTTTTGTCTCTAAAATGAGTTTCTATTAATTGTTTTTCTTGTTATGGATATAATAGACTTCAATCTAGTCTTTTCTTAGAATTCTTTATTAATAAGTATAGGTTACCTATGTACCATTTTGGTTAATGTATGGATTTTGGTATACTCCCCCATATTTTTTTTGTATTTTCTTTCTTTTTTATTTTAGTAATATTTTTTTTTCATGTGGTAACAAATGATTGTTGTTACTTAAGGTGACAACATAACTCAGATGTCAAGTTTCATCGAAAGTTTTTATAAAAAAGAATATATCTAAATGAATTGAATATGTATCTATACAAGTGTATAAATGAATTGTAGATAAATTTTATAAATTATAATATATATATATATATATATATATATATATATATATATATATATTATAAATGCATGTGATCTTTTTAAACACTGCCTTTTTTTAATATAAATATTGTGTTATGATTTCATTGTAATAATCATATTTTTATACTTGAGCAAATGTTGTGGTAGGTGAAAAGGGTATAAATGAATGAACAAGTGCAAGAAAAAAATTATGTTATATTAGATGTTTTAATTAAATTAGTGATGGAGGTCTTCTAATAGAAAATTAAATTAGTTCAAATGTGTTTGGATTAAGTGTTTTATTTTAAATAGTTTTCAAATATTAACATATTATTGCATCATTTATGTAACATTAAATAAAAAAATTTATAAAATTAATAATTAATTTTACATATAAAGTTATCATAGTAGCATGTATATTAAAAAAGGGACGATAAATTAGCGGTAAACTAAAATTACTTTTATGTGTTAATCAAAATCACATAATCGATAAAACTATAAATATGAAAGTTACTTAATTTGTAAATTTTTTAACCAAAATAAAATCATTAAAAACTATAAAATAAAAAATTATTCCGAGAGAAAATACAATTAAAATAAGACATATACAGAGAAAGTGGGCAATCCATCTCCACATTTTCAGTAGTCTTCATACAACCAGAAAGCATGTTGAACCCTAATTTGAAAGGTATGTTATGCAAAGTATGTAATTAATGTGCTTGATTTTTATTAATTACAATCACCCACTGTACACCCTAAGACGAGTATTGATCCTCTCTCGGCACATCGGACAATTAGTTAACTTGTATCCACACTCCCTGCATGTCTATTTTTCCAAAATATTATAATAATGATAACAATAATAATAAAATAATAACAATAAGAGAAACGAGACTAATAATTTAGTAACTCACCATGTGTCCACACCCAAAGGCCAAGTCTCTTGGATTGGTCAAACACACAGGGCAAACCTGTATAATTGAATAATTTGATAGAACAACAAATCAATACAATAATCAAATATTAACAGCTATCCAGTTTCCTTTTTTAATTTATAAAATTTTCAAATCGTTTTCACATTATATATCTTATTTTCAAATGTGTTTGTAGAGAAAAAAATTAGAAAGTGTTTGTTAAAGATTTTGTTAGACGGTCTCTTTATATGGTTTTGTTAGAGAGTCTATTTAGACTATTTTATAATCAGTCTAGTTTGTTGTTTTAGTTTATTGTGTTTTTTTGTTATAATAGACGATCTAGTAAGATGGTAGGTTGTATAGTTCATTCATTCATTCTTTGGTCTATTTATTCTTCCATTGTAAATTATTGTTATTTTCACTACTTACAGTCTTCTTCTTTTTACCTTCGCCTTTATCCTTTCGGACCCTATGGTATCAAAGCGGGTTAATCTCAACTGTTATGCTTGTGATAACTTTCTTCCATCTTTTCTTATAATCTTGTTTTTTTATTTGTAACTCTATTTTTCCATGAACATTATTAACATGGATGTGTCATAAAATCCCTCATGTTCTTTCTTCCTATACTCTGGAGAGAACCTTGGAATGGTTCTTGTCACTCCATAGTTGAGTATGGCTAACTATTAGAGGTATGAAACATGCTCTTTCATCCAAGAGTAAGCTAAAGCTAGAATGGAGATATCACACAACCTATTCATGAAGATCCGCTTTTTGATGTTTGGGAACGTTGTTATATAATGGTTATATATTAGATAACACACTTTATCCCCATATTGGTCAGAGTACAATTTACATTGATAATGCTTAAGAACTCTGGGAAGAATTGAAGAAGATTCTCAAAAGATGACCAATTTTGCATATCAGGCCTTCTACAAGAGATAAATTCTATCAAGCAAGTTTAAATAAGCATGTAGACGGTTACTGCGTGATCTGTTCTAAGCTAGACGGTTTTAAGTCTATGGCACCTCTTACTCAACAGAGAAACAAAAGCAGATTGTGGCATGAAATGGTTGGGACTACCCTAGAGGTTAGTTTTGGGCAGCATGTAGAAGATGGTTACTGCCTACAGGGGGCAAATGGCCAGTGGTGTAAGATTTGAAAGAGGAGAATCTGTATTTTGGATCTGCGTTTTTTTGGTTTGCTGGGGTCTCTTTAAGGGATCCGAAGATGTTGTGGAGTGGTTCCTAGGAAGTGATTAATGGTTGGGTGCTGGTTGACGATGCTTAGGAGAATCGTGATGCAGGTTTCTATAACAGATAGGATCTACTAGTTAAGGGTGGATCTAGGCTACTTTGCTGTCATAGGGAGGTGCATCACCTATGATGAATTGGACTTGGAGAAGAGTACCACTGGAAAATTCTGCAGCTGCTATTCAAGAGTAGGAAATTCTCCTTTAAGTTGAAGCAAAGGAATGATTTCCGGGAGGGAGAATTTATCTTGAAGCTTTTTGGTTTTTGTTTTAGGAACAAATCTTATGTTTACGTTTGAGCAAATGAAATCTTCCCTGTACTTTTATTCCTCTGGTTTGTATCTGTGTAACTGATATTTGTATAAGGGTTGGGACACTCTTAAAGTGTCTCATTTTATTCATTAATTCATTGGTAATAAAAAAAAATTTAAATAAGCATTACAAAGTACTATCCTAATTTGAATATTTTTTAGGAAGAACTTGAGTTCTTCATATCCATTATCGTTTGTACATGTGACATAAAATGCAACTGTAATCTCTTTAAGATTATAATAGATTATAAAGTGTTTGAACATGTGATGTGTTTCTCGAAGGGTCTTGGAGAATTATTTGGAAATATAAAAAATCATATTCTTCTTATGGAACCTCTCTACCTAAACTACGTGTTTTATCTTATTCTTCAACAAGAAAGATAGTTAAGTGGAAATATTTATTTTGATATTAAAGTTAACAACACATGTTAGAATCAACGTAGGTCGTTAATGAGTATAATTTTATTCACACTTTAAAGCTTTAATCATAAATCCTTGGAGTGTAATCATTAATAAATCTTTATTTAAATTGAGATTCATCTAATTGGATTTATTTGGTCTTTAACTATTATTTATGCTAATTTTGTGTTTTTAGAGTAAATGGTGTGCTAGACAATCTGAAGGAAGTTTATAGCTCTATGAGTGAGCCAAATATATGAAAGTCCAAGTTGTTTCTTTTGAATCAAAATAGAAAACAAAATTTGAGGAGAAGAATAAGAGAATAAAATTTGTAATATCTCTTAAACAAAATTGGAAGAAAATATTCTACAAAATACAAAGAAACAGAATCGTGATAAAACTTGAAACAAAATTCGAGAATTCTGTAAAGTTGGAAACTGAGAAACTATTAAAAAAATCGAAAAATAGAGCATTAAGTTTTTCTTAGTTTTCTTCTTTGTAATCTTTTCGTTTTTCCTCCACATGGAAAACTAAGCTCCTTTGGATTGATTCTCTAGTAATTTCACAATGAATTTTGAGGTTCTGTGCAATTAAAGTTTTGCTCTTCAATATCTTACTATGCTAAATATCTACGTTTTTTCATAGTTTAATTGATGTTTTGAGAATTGTTTTGGATGCATGTTGATAATTCAATTATGTCTATAATTAAACTCTTGTTTATTTTTCTGAACAATCTCTTGGGCGCATGATTCAAGAGGTAAAAGATTAAAAATCTTATCAATAAATGCATGAAGACGAGTAAGGTACTGCATAAATTAGTGAACACATGTTTTATTAGTGGGATTCGATTGTCTTTGACTGACACATCTTTGGTCAATACAATTATGTTTAGATGATTAAATGAAAGATATATATATATATATATATATATATATATATATATATATATCAACTAATGAAGAAATTATTGTTGGAAAAGCTTGAGAGTCCACCTGCTTTCTTTACTCTTTTTTTTTTATCGTTTACTTTATTTTCTGCTAAACAGACTCAACCCACTTTTACTTTATTCTTATTGCTAATTTTTAGTGCTTGCAAATAAATTTTGAATATTGATTTGCTGATTTCACTATTGGATTCATGAGGAGACAACTTGGGGTCATCTGACCTTATCTATACTATAATTTCTTTAGTGTCAGATGGTCTAACACTGTGTTAGACGATATTCACTGAAATCATTTTAATTTGACTGCTAAACGACAACTATCAGTCTTCTAATAAAATGTCTAATAGACAATTTAATTGTGATAACAACAATTTTAGTTATGGGTGGAAATCCCAGGTAGAGGTAAAGGAAGAAGCTACGAGAAGCAATGCACATATTGTCACAAGATGGATCAAACTCCAAGATAAGAACAACCAAAATAAAGCTCAAACTCCTTTTAATAATGAGCAAATCCAACAACTCCTAAAAGTCCTCAAAAACACCGAAACAAATCAAATTAGTATTGCTAGTGATTCTTCTGTTGCTCAAAATGAGAAAGGTAAAAATTTAAATTCTTGAATTTTTAACACAAGTGCTACAAATCATGTTATGCATATGAAAAATATTTTTTTATTAGTTTTCAGAGAATGAAACTCGTTTTTTTGTGAAACTTCTTAACAGTACCCATGTTGTTGCAAATTATGCATGACTTTGCAATTTTAAAAAGATTTTGTTATTTATGATGTATTCTCCATACTAGTACTTACCTTGAATATTATCTTTGTTCAAAATGCTTTGAATTACCAATTTCTATTCTCACATAATGCTTGCTAGATATTAGATAGGACTACATTAAAGACAATTGGACAAGTTAAACTTTAAAACGATTTATATCAGATTACTGGAATGCCTAATATGTACAAATGCATTTAAGTAAATAACAAGATTAGTTGCAATTCTGAAAGCTTGGATATATGACACTATAGATTGGGTCATCCTTCAAATAAGGTTCTTGAACATATTTGTAAGAATTATTATTTTAGCTTGTTTATCCTTTATTGTGTTTTTGATTATAATAGACAATCTAGTAGGATAAGTCGACTGTTTTGTTGGACTTGAGAACCTTTGTCCGATATTTCTTTGATCCATTTATTCTTTCTTTATTCATAAATTTGTATAAAAAAAAACAATAATATATTGATATTTTCATTATTAGAGTCTCCTTCTTCTTTGCTTTGCCTTTTTTCCTTCCCAACCTTCTATGCCTCAATAGGCTTGCTACATTTCGTGTAAAAATATTTCTGAAAACTATACCACTCCTTATTTTCTACTTATACACCCTAAAAAAAATCAATCCAATATAATAATAATAATAATAATAATAATAATAATAATAATAATAATAATAATAATAATAATAATATTTAAATATGTGGATTCTCATCGTATTACTTCTTCTCCAACTTAGATGAGAAAATTCTATGTGTTGGAGATCCCACATCGACTAGATATTAGAACCTTTCATTGTATATAAGTGGGTGCAAACCTCAACCCTATGAGCCGGTTGTTAGAAATATAACTCGATTTTTTAAAATATATTTATTTTTAAGATTCTTAACATGCGTTTATTCTGTTCAACAAAGTGAAAGTCTTCACCTAAATTATCCACTTTCTCTTTTAAAATATGTCAAGAAAAAAAGACAAAAAAAACTTTGTTTATTTATACTTACTTGATGTTCAATTTATTTATTTTTTATCTAATAAGATATTTCACATTTATTCCTATTACAAAATAACTTTAAACCTAACTCAACTCCATAAAACCGGTTCTGAAATGTCTTAATCTCTTTAAATCTAACTCAACTCCATAAAACCGGTTCTGAAATGTCTTAATCTCTAATTGATGTGAGATCTTCAACACACCCCTCACGCCGAGACTACCAACTCGTGCATGGAGATATATGTTATGGATGGTCCGATAACGGTCCGATAGTAGGTGGTCTGATAAACCCAACAAACACATATTACAAAATAGACTTTAAGCAACCCCATAAAACCGACTCTAAAATGTCCTAATCTCTAGTCGACGTGGGATCTTCAACAATTCCAATAATTTATTTTCAAAGCTATACTATGATATAATCAATTTCAAGATATAAAAAATGTATGTCTGGGTTGAGATTATTCATTGTCAGAGAAATGATTCATACCATGAATAATTAAAGTTCACAGAAAATGGGTATTTTGTTTTGTATATGAACATTAAAGGTGAGTAAAACATACCGATTGGTTTTGGTCATCAATGGAGGATGCTGGTGCAGTGCTGGGAAGACGAGCTGGTGAGGGTGCAGGCCTAGAATAGGGTATAGGAGGAGCTTTTGGAACTATTCTCTTTGCTCTTCCTCTCACACGTCTATTTTCCAAACCACAAATATATACAATCAAGTTAAATAGAAACAAAACACTACTACAAAACATCACAATTCAATTGCTTTTAAATAAAAGTTTTAACTATTTAATTATAATTTATCGTATTAAAGTATATATTCTTAAAATAATTTTTTTATAAATAATAGTTGAAACAAGTGAGAGAGTTCAAATAATTTAGTAGAATTTCCGTTTTCAATTTAATTTTATTGAACTAATTTTAAAATTGATTTAAGTGATATAGTTTAGGTAGTTTAATTTGTGAACCCCTAATTTTAGGATCATACCCGAGTATTCCAAATTCCATGGTGGCTTTATACTGGAAGGGGATCTCCATGAGAGCAGCCAGAGCAAAAGCTGCTTCTTTCTCAGAGGGGCTTATGTTTTTCGACATTATTTCAGTGAAATTAACAAACTGCACACAACAAAGCCAAAATTAGCTTTAATAATTAAATCATTAAAAATTTGTTAAATTAATTAAAATCAAAATCCATGGATTATTTGAAAATAATTAAATCGCTCTTTCACTTTAAAACTTTATAATTATATTTCTAAATTACTTTTAAATCCTTGATTAGGGAATCTGGTAAAGATTTCCTCAAATACATGCATGCATGAACTATGCACAAAACGTGTGGACCAAAATCCAGAATTAAACTTAAGGAATTATAGTTAGGTTGAATTAAAAACTATTTAGAAAATTAACAACCTAATTATGCGTTAAATAGTTTTTGGTAGTAATAGGTATTGTTATACCTGAAAATTGTCATAATCGCGTGCAGGTAACCTGTCATCAAACTTTCTCATATCTTCCCAAGGCCCGTCACCAACTCCTACTAGAATTATTGCAAGAGGATATGCACTGAGATCACAAATTCAAATAAATAAATAAATAAAGAATTTATATCATATAAATAAGGTGATGAAACTCTCAAGTTAACTCTTAAACTCTTGTGTTGGTAAATTATTTAAACTCATGATAAACTCCAAGTTAAAAGCGAATTAGCAAGTTTAAAATCAGATGTAACTGTTTTTTTTTTTCCAAATTGACAATATTTTATTTGACTCAAACTTTTTTGAAGAAGTTATAACTCATTTTTAATTGGTTTTCACATTAATAACCTATTTTTTTTATGAATTTATATAAATGATTTAGTCATCTATTTAGTTTAAATTTATTTAAATATAACATTTTATCAATGTGATTTAATATTTTTTTTATGAAGTGGAAATATTAAATTTGTATTAAAAGTATTATATTATGCATTTATGTTATTAACAAATTAATACTTGTGCGCATGCATAATCTCAGTATTAGAGATCATGATTCGTATGAGTCTCTCAAATTGTATAACATCGTCTCCAACAACCTAAGTCTACATGGGTCACCCTGTCCCATCTCATGATTCGCATACATTTTTTTAAATTTTTATTGTTATGTAAAATTTGTTGATTGTCAATATAATCAAATATTTCATTCATTATTTAATCAATAATATATATTTTTAAGTATAAATTTAGATTTTATTTTATACTTTACTTTAATATATCTTTATTTTTATGAGATATTTAAAATTGAATTAAAAAATATTTTTTTTGGCTTTTTTCTACCTTTATAAAATTGAACGGGTCGGTTTGCATTGCCTCTGTTAGCCCAAAGAGCCCAAAAAACAATGAAAAAAAAACAGTACAATATTACCAATTATAAACTACACTCACAAAAGATGAGAAACACATAAATAACAAAGTATGATAAAAATAAATCGAATTATTTTGTCTATTAGCTTTGATGCAAGTTACTTAGTTGTAACTTAGGTTAAACAACTCATGCATATCAACCAAGTAAAGTGATTCATAATCTTAATTGTAACTTAGCTTAAATAACTCATACACATCAACCAAGTAAAGTGAGTCATATTTAATGGGTTACAAAATAATTGTACATTGGTTAGAAGCACACAACAATTTCTAACTAACACAACAAAATATATAAAAAAATTGTTAATTCACAAAAAGATGTACTTGATCATCATATCCAGCCTACTAAAAGACAAGTCAAGTCTATATAGCTATAGGTTGCAACTACATAACTATCATATGACACGCTATAAAGAGTTCACTACACAAATATTTAAATTTTTTAATATTTTTAATGTTAGATAAGTTCTTTGAGAGTTTTTAGTAGAATTTATGATAATTTCACCAGTTTAAGTGATCTATTGAATTTGACAACCTTATATATAAATAAAAAGTTGCAAGAAGGTTGTGGATATGTGTTGGGCTGCAACAAATCGATGCAACGAAATTTGCAAGAACACTTTTGGAAACATTATCATATAATAAAGGATGACAAGAAGAGAAAATCATGAATGGTAGTTTGACATTATAGAAATGAAGTAACCTCGAGATAAAGACAACCGTGTGTGATAGATTCTATAAAATGTTGAGCTTAGAATTAGATCAAAGACAACTTTAGTAGTTGCATATATTTTTTTTATCAGTGATTATTGAAGCTCTAATTTGTATTGATGCATTTGGACGAAAATTTACTAATTTTATAGTTCTTCTTAGATGAAAATTTATGTTGCTCAAGTTTTGGCATGGGGCATTTTTTCAATTATAAAAGAAATATTATTCTTGATAAAGATTGATTAAACTATATATATCTACCTTGCATCAACGATTGCTTTAATTGTCTTTTCTTCCTGAGGACTTAGCTCTCCATCTCCAGTGTTGACACTTCTTGTAACCTTAAAATCACACACATTTATGCAAGTAAGATTTAAGAGACACAAACACACACGTGAATGTAACATTATAGTATAATACCTGGCCATCAGCAACTATAACCAACACATGGAATTGGCCACGGCTTTTCTCAACTATGTCTATGGCAGCTTCAATCACCGGAGCATAAGAAGTTGGTCCTTCAGACAAAACACAATCATTTTTTCAGCCACAGAAGTTTTCCAGCACAAAAGCAGTTACATTACATCTTCAAGAACAACACTACAAAAAGTAATAATGACCTGAAAGTTTCAAGTTTGGAACTATTTTCTGGTAGCAAGCCAAGACTTCCTCAAAGCCATGGCAAGGTGAATGATCACTGTGAAAGCTAAACACTTCTTCATCATGGGTAGTAGCTGCATCATCATAGAAAGTTCAGCTACATGTGTCAAGCTTGAAAAACTTTTCTTGGTTAATACTTGGTCTGGTTTAAGGATTAGGCCTTACCATCACCAAAGCCAAAGCATGGAATCAAGTTGTCATCATCAAAGGGAGCCAAAGTCTTGCCAATTATAGAGATAGCCTTCTCATAAGGATTAGGTGTAGTTCCAATAGCATGCAGGCTTCTTTTATTGAATGAGATTCTGCCTTCAGTCAGAAACAAATCATTTCATAAACATTAAAGAAATTATAAGCAACCCAAATCCCACAATTAATTATCAAACAACACTATCTTTGGCCAATTTTAGTTCTCATCAGATCATGCTCCATATACCACATCTTATTCAGGTTACAATGGACCCTGAAATCACTTGGCTACACACTTGTTCATGTACTACCACATACCAGTCCATTCATTACTCTTTGTAAAATCAATTCCAAGGATGAGATTTGATGATTCTAATCCTTCTTTCCTCAAGGCTGTTGTCACCTGCACAAGTTAAAATTTTCATGAAATTCGCTACATAATGAACATTGTAATTAATTAAGATGGTAGCTTACAATCTTGAAACTCTGACTTAATTGTAAAATAATTTGAAAAATAATCTTGATGTTAAACTTGTTTATCAGAATTTTTACATACAATTCATATTCACTGGTAATTGTTATTTTTATAACTTGTATTTGGTTAGTGGGATAAAAAATGTTCATATGGATCCGTGATTTGAAGTTTCTTCGTGAGAATTTTTAAACATAGGGTGAACAAACCTTTATTTTGACCTTTCAAAAATTGTGTTTAAGAACATATTATTTTTTTTTATAAATTATTCATTGATTATTGATTATTACTAGCCAATATACGAAGGTTATGAAGATTCAACACTACAAACACTTCTCTGTGTTACGAAGTGGACTTTAAGCCTAACTCAATCCCCATAAAACCGGCTCATGGAGTGAGGTTTGCACCCACTTATATACAATGAAATGTCCTTATCTCTAGTCGATGTTCCTTGAGACTTGTTCATCACTGGAGAAAGCTATGCTGGACATTATGTCCCTCAGCTAGCTCACACTATTCTCACTCATAATAACCTCACAAATCACACACTTCTTAACCTCAAAGGGGTTGCGATTGGGAATGGTTAGATAGATGATAATATGTGTAAGTTTGTTCAATGGATAATTCGTGAAGGCATAGCAGCAACGAATAATATTGTTTAAAGTTGTTCAGGGGGATCCATTAACAAAATGGATCGTCATTCCAGGCAAGGAGAACATGGAGGATTTGGTACTAATTGTCATGCCTACAAAAACTCAAATGATTTCACGACATTCTTCTTCGCGAATTTTCCAAACGGTTATGGGGAGCTGGATATGATCAAGATTTTTAGAAGATGGGCTAGGGTTAAAGAAGTGTTTATCTCAAGAAGGCTTAACAAATGGGGGAGAAGGTTTGGGTTCGTTAGATTTTTTGAAGTAAGGAATGTGGGGAGGCTGGAGAAGGATCTTGATCAGATTTACATAGGCAACAAGAAGCTGCATGTAAATGTTCCGAAATACAGGAGGAGTGAGATGGAAGCTAAAGGGCAGGGGAGTGAAAACAGAGCGTATCGTAAGGAGCAGGGAAGGATATACAGGAAACCGCAGGAGGAGTCACCAGTTGTTCATGGTCAGAAGAGAAGAACAAAGGTATGGAGAGTGAAGGCAGGGAGCAAGTCATATGCAGATGTTATCAAAGGTGATGCTCAAAGAAGGTGGGAGGGGCCGACCATTACCACTGAAAAGAAGGTATTGTCGTGGATGAAGTACAGTATGGTAGGACAGTTTAAGGAAGAGTTGAGCTTTGAAGAACTTGAGGATGAATTTCTTAAAGGGGGTATGAGCATGGTCCGAGTCAGATCCCTGGGAGATAATCTTGCTCTCCTTACTCCACGAGAAGAGGTGAACATGAAGGAGTTAATAGACCTCAATAAGGAGTGGTTCGAAAGTGTACTCCAAAAAATCGAGCCATGGACCGAGGAGTCTGTTGCAGAACATAGAGTAGTCTGGGTGCGATGTTATGGGTTGCCATTACCGCTGTGGACCAAAGATTGTTTCTCAAAGTTAGTAGGAGAGGAAGCGTCACTGGTGTCTATAGATGAAACAACGGTCATGTGGGAAAACTTGGAGTATGCAAGACTCCAAGTCCGTCTACTCAAAAACCGTAACGCCAGAATGGTTAAGAGTATGATGATTAATGAACAAGAGGTGACCATATACGTTGAAGAAGAACAACTCATAAGACTTGAAGGGCAGTGTATGTGTCATCGGAATTACCTAGATACCTCTGATAGCATTTCATCTTCAGAGACCTATGTGGAGGAGTCTGATAGTTCGGTGTTCAACGGTGAGGAGGAGGATTTGAGTGAAGGGAAGGTCCGGCGACCGGAGGAGAAAGAGGAGGAGGGAGCGGACATGAGTGCGAATACGACAAAGGCCCCCCTATCTTGGGCAACTGCTACGAAAGGGGATAAGGGGCAGAATAAAGCAACTCGGTTATACACTAAAGAGGAAACCAAGGGCAACGAGGAGGCAGCTTTAGTATCTCAATCTGAACAAGATCTCACATATGTGCAAAATCACCTTTTTGGGCATGCTGAGCTGGCTAGGTTAGTGGTGGATTTAGAATGCAGGGACACGCCTCTTAAGCCCAAAATGCATCCGGGCCAGAAGTGTGCGGGGAAGGCCCACTCGGGAAAAGAGGGTGAGGCTGGACAGAACCTATCACAGAAGGAAATCGAACGCATTCTTGGAAGTGCGTATGAGCCAAAGGAAGACGATGAACGACGTTATGTGGGAAACTCTCAATCAACGTATCTTGTGGAAACGGGAAGTAGAACTGATAACCGACAGAATGAACCCAATTCCAGTCAAGAGGGACGAATTGCCGTGGAGAAAGAAAACCAAATAGGGGTGAATTTGCATGGCTTGTCAGAAGAAGAAGCAGCAGAAGCGGGTACTGCAAGTAAAACCCAATCACGGAAATGCAAGCTGAAAGCGCTCCGAGAGTTGGGAGACGCAAATACCTATCCTAGGCAGTCTGTCCGGTTGAGCGAGAAAACATCACAGAAGAAGAGTGACATGTTGAATAGAGAAGGTATGTTCTCAGCATCCATTTCTGATGGGGATATATTTTTATGTAATGCCCGAGTGCACAGTCTAGAAAGTAGGGAGTAGTCAGATAACCTTTGGGTTGTTGGAAAACGATTTGGGTTAGCTTGTCGAGGGGAGGAAGATGAGGTGGTTCAAGAATTCATCTCTATGGAAGACAGAGATCAGGAAGTGGTGAATAATACAGAGTTGGGTAGATAGAGAGGTTTAGATGCTGATTTTTAATTTGAATATTAGAGGTTTGGGGGGAGGAACAAAAGTACGTTACTTGAGGAGGTGTATATCGAGAGAGGGAGTGGAATTCATGTGCTTATAGGAAACAAAGACTACAGAAGTAACGGATGCTAGGTGTTTCTCTATTTGGGGGATAACAACATTGGTTGGATCCATAATGGAGGGGAGAACGACAGTGGAAGTTTACTCTCTCTGTGGCACAAAGATGCGTTTAAGTATGAGAGCCACTCAATGGGGAAAGGATACATAGCTATTGTGGGTCTACACGGGAAATCATCCCAAAGGTGTTGTGTGGTTAATGTGTATGCAGCATGCACTCTAAAAGAGAAGAAAATTCTCTGGGAGGAAATATCCAAGTGTAAAGAAAATTCACAGATTGGGATGTGGTGTTTTTGTGGGGATTTTAATGCTATAAGAAGACGAGTTGAAAGACAAGGGGCAAATAGGGGAGACTTTATTAGAGAGATGAAGGAGTTCAATGGGTTTATAGAGACAAACTTGCTTATGGATTTTCCCATTGTTGGGAAAAAATTTACTTTGTTCAAATCAAATGGAACGGTAAAGAGTAGGATTGATAGAGCTCTTGTAACAGAGGAGCGGTTACAGTGTTGGCCCACTTGTAAGCAATATGTCCAACGGAGGGGGTCTCGGACCACTGTGCTTTGATGATTAAATGTCTGGACAAGGATTGGGGTCCCAAACCCTTTAGGTCGATTGATGCATGGCTTTCGGAAAAAGGCTTTGCTGGAATGGTGGAGGAAAGGTGGAAGTCATATAAATCCGAAGGAAGTGCAATAAAAGGGCTTAAGGAAAAGCTCAAACTTCTGAAGGTGGATTTAAAAGTATGGAATAGGGACGTCTTTGGGAATCTGAATTTGACTAAGAGTTCTATAGTGCAGGAAATTAAGAACTTTGATCGTCAAGATTGTAACGGTCAAGTGGGGGAAAGTTAGAGGCATGCTAGAACAGTTCTGATTAGAAGGCTTTGGGAGACTGATAATAAGCTTGAGTCACTTATCCGGCAAAAGGCTAGGACAAATTGGTTCAGATATGGTGATTCCTGCTCTAGTTTTTTCCACTCAACTCTTAGGTGGAGGAGACTAAGGAATGAAGTGAAAGGGGTAGAGATTGGGGGCTTCTGGTGTGAGAAGCCTAGTACTGTACGAAGTGAAGCTAAAAAGCTTTTCGAAAATAGGTTTAAATCAACAAAGGATTTCGAGGTGAGACTTGATGCGGTCGAGTTTAAAACCCTTGCTAAAGAAGATAGCTTGAGAATGATAGAGGTGTTCTCTGAGGAAGAAGTTAAGGAGGCGGTGTGGCAATGCGAAGGCTCAAAGAGTCCAGGCCCGGATGGATTTAATTTTAATTTCATTAAGAAGAGCTGGAAGTACTTAAAGGCAGATTTTGTAGCAGCAATAGAGGAATTCTATAAAACAGGTTGTATTCCCAGGGGGTGCAATGCCTCATTCATAGCACTTGTTCCAAAGGTTAAGGATCCCTGCAAGCTTGATCAGTTTAGACCTATATCTCTAGTGGGAGCCATATATAAAGTCATTACTAAAGTATTAGCAGGAAGGTTAAAGAAAGTTTTACTGACAATAATAGATGAGAGTCAGTCTGCATTTATAAAGGATAGGGGTCTCACGGATAGTGTGCTACTAGCAAACGAGGTAATTGAGGACCTTAGAAGGAAGGGGAGAAGAGGGTTGTGCTTGAAGGTAGACTTTGAAAAAGCTTACGATTCGGTAAGATGGGAGTACATGTACGATATGCTTGATAGGATGGGTTTCCATAATACCTGGATTAAGTGGATCAGAGGATGTATGGAGTCAGCCACAATGTCTGTTCTAGTCAATGGGAGTCCAACTGAAGAATTCAGACCGACAAGAGGATTGAGACAGGGAGATCCCTTAGCACCGTTTTTTTTTACAATAGTGGCTGAAGGCCTTGTTGGACTAGTTAGGCAGGTGATAAAAATCAACCTTTTTGCAGGAATTAAGATTGGAAGTAAGGAGGTAGATGTGAGCTTCTTGCAGTATGCGGATGACACCCTTTTCTTCTGTGAAGATTCCTGGAGCAATGTGGTGAGTATGAAGGCAATTCTAAGGGGTTTTGAGATAACATCTGGGCTGAAAATCAACTTCCACAAATCAAGTCTAGTATGTATAAATGTTGAGAATACTAATCTTAGATGCTACTCAAAACTTTTAAATTGTGGCCAGATGGGTTATCCGTTTAAGTACCTGGGACTAGAAGTAGGAGGAAATCCAAGGAAAAAAACGTTCTGGAAACCTGTTTTGGAAAAATTGAAGGCCAGACTAAGTGTGTGGAAGGGGAGGTTTTTGTCCTTGGCAGGAAGGACTTGTGTAATTAAGTCCGTGCTCACCGCAATACCTCTCTTTTATCTGTCTGTATATAAAGCACCAGAATCGGTTTACAAAAGCATAATTAGCATTCAGAGAAGATTTCTCTGGGGATGGGGAAAGGAAAAAAGGCCGATTTCATGGGTAAGTTGGGGAGACGTGTGCAAACAGAAAGAAGAGGGAGGTTTGGTTATCAAGGACATAAGAAAGTTGAACTTTGCCCTCGTAGCAAAATGGAGATGGCGGCTTATCTCACAAGAGAAAGGGAAGTGGAAGGAGGTATTACTCTCAAAATATGGGTTGCAGCTAGATGACACACAGATTCCAGTGAAATACCAATCATGGTGGTGGAGAGATATAAAAAAATCTGTAGGGAGGGAGAAGGAGAATGTTGGTTCAAAGAAGAGTTACGATGGAAACTAGGAAGGGGAGACAAAATCAATTTCTGGGAGGATGTGTGGGTTGGTAATACAAGTCTAAAAACATGCTTCCAAAGGCTATATACCTTAACAACAAATCAGGAGCAAAAAGTCAAAGAAGCTGGAGGGTGGGAGGGTTCTGAATGGCAATGGAGGTTACAATGGAGGAGGGAGAGATTTGAGTGGGAATCTGAGATGGAAAGAAGTCTTCTTGAAAGAGTTTCAGGGTTTGTTGTGACGAGATACATAAATGACAACCAAGTGTGGGGAGAGGAGGACTAGAGAGGTACACGGTGAGTTCAGCGTACAACTGCTTAGTCAAGCATTTAAGAGGGACTCAAGAAGTTATTTTTGATTTCCTTTGGAAAACCGCAGCATTTCCTAATGTGCTAACAACAACGTGGAGAGTGCTTATAGACAGAATTCCAACACGGGAGGCCCTTGTGAGAAGAGGTGTGCAGATGGAATCTACCGTTTGTGTTCTGTGCCGGATTAAGGAGGAGTCATCACAGCATTTATTCATTGAGTGTGTGTTTGCACAGCGTGTCTGGTCCCTTTGCCAAAAGTGGCTGGAAATCGTGTTAATGCAAAATAACGAGATTAAATCTCATTTTGAGAGTTTTATTTGTTCTCAGGCCAGTGGAAAACAAAACTTGGTTTGGAAAGGTATTTGGGCAGCTGTTATAAGAGGTATTTGGGACCAGAGAAATTCCATTCTGTTCAATCAAGGAGTTGTGGAGGTAGAGTAGATGATCCAGATGGCACAGCTAAAATCCTGGTCCTGGCTAAAATATAGGACCAAGTCTTTTAATTACTCCTTTGCAGATTGGACCATTAACCCGGTTATCTGTATAAAGAGTGTTAAATAGTGTGACCTGTATAGCAGAGGGGTCAAGGGGTTAGGTAACGGCCCACATTGACTAGGGCAGTAGCTAGGGGTGTTTCCTGATGTAAATCCCCTAGTACTGATATATGATGAGTGCAGGATGAATTATGGAGTGGAAAGGTACCTTGGACCAGCGCTGGAGAGGCAAGGAACTGCAGTTCTGAGGGTGAAGGAAAACAGATGTAAGGCAGGTAGGTTGTTGTTTCCAGCTTGGGGCAGAGGACAGTTTCACAAGCCAGTGCTGGAAAGGGTAACTTTCACACCCTGGAACTGGTGCGGATCAATAGAGTTAGCTGAAAAGGCTGGCCTATTGGCAGTTTTGTGTTGTAGCATGGTGGGGATGTACTGTTTTGTATTGGTACAGGAGGTGATACATAGTCAACCAAAACGCAAGAAGTATGTAGCTGTAATACATTGGGAATGAGCATATTTGCGTGGTTGTCACTCGTGCAAAGCTGGGAGCCCACACTTGTAGTAGGGAGGGATTTGGATCACCTCTGTTTTGAGGTAAGGTGTGTCCGGAAAGAGCAAACTAGGAGTTATAATACAGATCCATGGCTACGGTCCAAAGCAAAGAGGAGGAGAAAAATAGGATTAAAGAGGTTCCAAGTGGAATCTGGGTGGTGGCTGTTGTTTTTTTCTGGCTGCTGCAGGTCTAGGCAGATTTGTTTTTAGTGTATATGCACAGGGGTGCATTGCATAGGAGGGAAGCAGGAAGGCACGGTCTAACCGTAATAGAGGAGCAGTGTCTAAGAAGGTGCAGGGTGGATTTGTGAGAGGAGCCTAGAGCGTACAGAAGGAACTGTAATCTGGTCTGTTGTAATCTGCTTTAAGGCCTGGATCATATCCCAAAAGGGCTGATAAAAGGCGTGAGGTAAGCCTTTAGGATCAGTAGGGTGGTTCCTGGTCTGCTGCAACATAGGGATGCTGGTTTTCTGTTCTTCTGAGAAAATCTTCCCAGCTTACATTTGCTTATATCTAGTAATAGGGAAACATGTTTAAGTTTCTCTACATATATGTGTATCTAGGGAGTAAGAAGAAAAGCAAGATTTTTTGTATAAGGGTTGGGATATTCCTGAAGTATCCCATTAATTTAATTCATTATTTGTTGATAAAAAAAAATATATATCCAAATTCCTCCTTCAACATAATTGATTGCCAAATACCATTTTCAGAAGTCATAGAACACCACCTAGTTTATCTATTTTTTAGAGTCCTCTGTTTCTGTCCCTGCCCAGCTCAAGTGATTTGGTGACAACACAAGCCATTAATTAAGGTGGAAGAGTGCGATAGGTTAGTGCAGATTAAAGGGTTTTGTTTTGCATAATTTCTTTGAAGATTTTGTTGCATGTTATGACTGGTAGCTCGTAGTAATGACCAAGCATGAAACATGCTATTGAAAAAGTAATTTGGCATCATTAATAATAAGAAAGCACGTTACACTTTTTTTTTTCTTCTTTCTTGACAAATCAAGTCCCATAAAAACACACATTTGAAAAAAAAAATGCCAATAAATTAAAAGTAAATTTATATAATTTAATACTAATAAATTAAGAATAAATTCATGTAAAATATGTGAATAATTTTCAATGCAAAATCTTTAAAAAATGAGTTTATAAATTTTTTTATTTACATATTTCTTCTTTTATTTATTTTTACTTAATATTTCAACTCCCACTTAAATTTTTAATTATATATTCCACACATAGGTTGACGCTTGACCTGAACAAGATGTGTGTACCATGCATTACAGTGAGGTCCACTATTGCCGTTATTCACACGATGAACAAGCTTCAATGAAGAAATATAAAATCTTAAGACTCATTCATGATTATTTATTTTATAATATGTTATACTCTTACCTAAACTTATTTATGAGTAGAAAATATTTTTTAAAGTGCCTAATTATGGTATATTTTTATAGTATTGTGCTCGAATACTTTAAATTATGTTAAAAGGAAAAATATTTATTTTGTGTGTGACTTCAATCATATTACTCTTTATTTCCAATGTTTACCAACCAATATTATTACGAAAAAAAATACTACTTATTGTTCCTGCCACATTGTTCTACGCCCATTCTCTTTTATTCCTTTAAATAAAGTGTCAAAGACTCAAAGCTAATAAATCAATAGATATTTATGATGTAGCTTTTTATATAAGTTCACGAGATAGTGTGCTTTTAAGAATAAGTATGGGTTACTGTAAACAAAAGGTATGGGTTTCATGCATTCTTTTAAAAACTTATATATTTTTTATATTATTAGTAAGACTTATTAAATTGATGAATAATTTGTTTATAACATGTAATATTATTTTTAAAATATATTTGTTTTAATATACTTACTTTTTTTATTGTGTATTCATTAATTCCAAGACTTAACTTTCCATAATTTATTGAATATTGATTAGATTGAGTTCGTATTCAAATGAACAAATTCCATACAATTTCATATTGAGAAGGAAAGAAATACACTTATCTCTACCCGTTTCAAGAAGATTCTTTGTATTTGAAACATTATTTTACCTTCTAGAGAGACCTTAACTGGACTACTCTAAATATTAAAATGAACTGTGGAAGACATTAAAAGTCTATGCATGAAGTAAAGTAAAATTCTAAAGTACTTGTTCATAGTTACTCCAAATTAAAATTAAAATTAAATATGTTTTTTCACTTTATACACCTTTTGTATTCTCGAATGTTTATGGTAACTTTTTTCCTCCTAGAATGTTTATGGTGTCATTACTTTCATATTTGAAAATAAAAAATTTAAAAAATTGAAAGTGTAATTTGTCAATTAGTTTAAATACAAAATTAAAATATCACGTGACTCAAGTGATAACGTAGACATACTTTAAAGACTGCGAAAATAATTGAATTTAGGAAATAAACACTAATTTTAACTTATTTTCACATTCCAACATGACCATGAGAGAAACTAAATAGTGTTTTGTCCTTTAAAATATTCCAAGTATTACATCAGTCTTTGAAAGAAATGCAAAACATCTTTCAAAATTTTCATTCATCACTAAACCTTTTAATAATTTTTTATGTGATTACGTTATTTCTTTTAAATACGATGAAATTTTAAATTTTTATAAACATATAAATTCTTTAATAAACTCATTGCTATGGCAAGGTACAGTTATGTTTTGGTTGAATGAAAGTGTTTCTCACTAAGAATAGAAACACTTAAATTGAAAAGGGTACCACATAATTCTTCTAATTAATACTGATATTTTTTTGAGAGATTAATCTGGTAAATAAAAGTATAACAAAGATGAAATTAATTCATATACCTGTTCAAGGGTAGAGAAGTTGTCACGGATAAGAGCATACTTCTTCGCTGCAGATTGCTTCTTGTCCATGACTGAAGAGCTTTGTTTGGAGTCAACTCTCACAAAACTTGGTTTCTTGGAAATGGATTGCGATCGCTGCGGTGGCAGTGGTGGCGGCGGGGAAGGTGGTTGGAGAGATGGATATAAGATTGGTGGTGGCAACGACGAAGATATTTGCGATGGAATATTGGATGGTAAAGCTCTTGTGGTGACGTTAGTGAAGATTCTTCCACCTCTTCCTTTATCATGGGTTGAACTATGAGTGCCATGCTTTTTATTTTTGCCAAAGAGGTTGCCCATGGCATCTTAAACTAGGTTTCTCCAAAACTGAATTAGAGCTATATATATATATATGTAACAAAAATATATCTTAGTGATAAGATAAGAGGAAAATATTGTATTTAATGTAAAAGGAAACGAGTAAGAAGGTTCAGGAGTGTGGTTCTTTTAAAAAAAATTATATACTAAAAATAAAGGTGATGGAATTGAAGGGGAATAAAGAAAAAAAATGAATATGGAATATGATTCTTGTCCCTTTATTTTTGCTTGTGAGATTTGCACAAGTTGTATTCCTCTTGTGGCTCAATCAAGAGCTGAAGAATTGAACAAGTGCCAAAACCATGTGGCCTTTCAACGACCTTGCGTGTTAAAGGGTGCGTATAAAATCAGTAAATGAAGTATAGAACTTGCATTTCGGTAATCAAAGGGTGTGATCACAAAGTACACAGTACTAAATAGCATCCATGGCTTGGAGATATAAAATAAATCTTTAATCCTTATTCTTCACTAGTACAAAATACATAAAATACAACTCTCTATAAAGATAGTTATGAAAGAACAGTCGTAATAAGAGAGGCGGTGGTATTGTTGTAATTTTTTTTTCAAATTTTTGCTATTTTTAACGACGCTTCCTGTCTGAATCGTCATTATATGTGTCCTTGATAGAGCTTCAACGACGGTTCTTAGTGAACTGTCGTTATATACTGGGTCTGGCACTTATCAGCTACAATGCGCAGACTACTCTCTCACTCTCCTTACTTCATCTCTTCCTCGCATCACTCCCTTCCTCACTCTCCGCACAACCAACACTCTACTCTATTCATCTCTTCCTTTCATCTCCCCCTTCTTCCTTACTGAACCTTCCTCACTTCATCTTCTTCCTCGCACAAGCCACCGCGTCTCTGCCTCAAACCCTCCCCTTTGAGTCGCGCCTGTGCAGTGCGCCGATGCTCTCCCTCTCTTACCGCACCGCCCGCTCTCCTTCCTCCCTCACTTCCTCACTCACTCCACACCTCCAAAGCAACCGCGCACCAACAAAAAACCATGTCGCCGCACACTCTTGGTCGTGCTGCTTCTCCTCTGTGCTGGTGGACGTCTGCACCGCCACTCCTCATCGTCTTTGCACCAGGCCGCCCTCGTGCTTCGCTCACCCGCACCATTTTTTTCCGCCAGGTTAGTGTTTTAATATTTTAATATTTTAATATTTTTTTTTATTTTTTTATTAGTGTTTTAATATTTTTAGGTTTTTATTAGTACTTTAATATTCTATACTTTTTTATTAGTGTTTTAATACTCTTTAAATTTTTAATTAATTTGTGAATGCAACATGCTAATTCTGAGTCCGAGGGTGTTCGACCCTCGACAATTTGGATTTTGTTTTATAATGAATTAGATAATATTTGTATACATTGAGGACTTTGGTCTTGAGTCCGATGCTATCTGACCTTCGACAATTTTTATTTAGTTTTTATAATGAATTATATAATACTGGTTTGTATTGAACGCGTTGATGCTGAGTCCGGGGGTGTGTGACCTTTGACAATTTTGATTTAGTTTCATAATGAATTAGATAATATTTGTGTTGATGCTTAGTCTGAGGGTGTCTAATTTTCGACAATTTTGATTTAGGTTTATAATGAATTAAATAGATTTCTTAGTTTACCAGCTCTATGGATCGAGCTGGATTAATACACCACGTATAACTGATACATACAAAAAAGGAGTGGAAAAATTCATACAGTTTGCACAACGTAATGTTGTTAGTAATCATAACAGAGTAAGAATGAGGTGTCCTTGTGTGAATTGTTTGAATGGAAGAATATTGAATGTTTTCAAAATTAGAGAACATCTTTTATGTGATGGAATTTTAAAAAATTATACAACATGGACGTGGCATGGTGCATTGTTACACTTATCAAGTCATAAGAAAATCTAAAGAAGAGGTTCTGCAAGCACATTTGTATATCCTGAATAACACTGGTGAGGTGTTACATACTTAGATACACACAAAGACATTGTGAAATATAAGAATCCAAGACAATTAGAAAAATGGGTGTTAATTGAGCATAACAAAACTTCCATGTCATGGTTTAAGCAACAAATCATGAATGATCCATCAACATCTGAAACATTAACATGGCTTTTGAAAGTTGTCTCAAGTTTGATGTTTTATGTTGTTATGGCTATGAAGTAAATGGTTGTTTGTTTTACACAAAGTCTCAAGATGATATGAGTACAATGCAAAATAGTGGAGTCACTTTGGAGGTAGATTTTATGCAGTTTTCAACTTCAAAGGATCAAAATCCTGTTGTGGGATCAATGCCTTATTATGGTGTCGTAGTAGAGATTCAGGAAGTTAATTATACCAAGTTTATTGTACCTGTTTTCAAATGCAAGTGGGTTGACAATAAGACTATTGTCAAAGTTGATGAATCAGGAATGACTTTGATTGACTTTTGAAAGATAGGTTATCATGACAAACCATTCATAATGGCATATCAAGTTTCCCAAGTTTTTTTTATATCAAATATCCTACACCTGAACATTGATTTGTTGTGTTACATGAAAAAAAACAACATAATGACCCAGAAGATACAAACAATGATATTTGTGAGATTGAATCACTTACAAAAACGACGATCAATAAATATTACAAGGGGGTTGCTGATATTGTACATGCAACTTGATATGATCATGAAGAAGGAATATATATTTGCATGTGCATGTGTTACATTATATTAGTTTTACATTATGGAATTTTTATTATGTTTCATATTCTTGATGCTTATAATATTTTTTTGATAACAGAAACATGGCATATGATAAAGTTCCTCGTTCAAGAATTGCTAGAGGACCTATAAGATTAAAGAGTATGTATAAGAAGATAAATAAAGGTGAAAAAATATCATTGTCTATTGATGCCAACACTAGTGTGGTCACTGGGCCATATGCAAAGAATTTTAGCAGTTATCTCAAAGTACTTGCTCGTGAAAGGATCTCTATCTTAACTAATTCCTGGAATCACGTGACCGAGCACGAGAGAAACATGATTTGACAAGATATTTTGGTATGTAATTGTTTTTACTTTGTTCGATCTGAAGTTCTTTTATACTTTGTTCAATATGAACTTTGTTTATGAACTAATTATCCCAAATAATGTAGATGCATTATGAGATCCCGAGTGTGGAAACCTTGAGAGCGAAGGTTCTTTCTAATGTGAGTGTTAAGTTTCGTCAGTTTAAATCAAAATTGACAACAAATTATATATTTGGTGAAATGAAAGGAGAAAATCCTTGTACAAAATATGCATCCCTCGATGAAGAAACTTGGCAGCAGTTTGTGAAGATTCGAGAAACTGAGAAATGGCAGGTTAATATCACTTGTTTTATTTTGATGTAGTTTATATTAACGTTTTATTAATTTTTGACTGTTGATGATAGGATGTTCGAAAGAAAGCAAAAGTCAATCAGACACATAATGAGACCCCACACTTATTGTCCCGTGGTGATTATAAGATATTAGAGCACAAGATGCTTGAAGAAAAGATTAAAACACGTTATACTTCTATTGAGGAAGGGAATAATGAAAATTCTTTGAGGCCTCCATCCCCACCAACCCGACATGAGAAATTGAAGGGTGCCTGTTTAAAGCCATCAAGGACATGGACTTCTGAGGAATCACAACGAACAACTGAACGAATTGTAAGAAATATGTTCTCTGTGTTATTTTAAATTCAATGTGTTGAAGTTTGACAATTTATTTTCATTTGTTGTAGGATTCTCTTGTTGACAAATCAACACAAGGGACTTTTAATCCATATGATCGCGAAAATATTCTTAATGTTGCTATCGAACGACCTGAGCACCCTGGACGTGTTCGTGTAGGTGGATATGGGGTTGAGATTCGGTCATACTTTGGAACCTCATCACATAGTAAGGAACAATCGTCCAGTCAACCTAGCCACGAGTATTTGCTACAGTTACGACAACAGATAAAGACTGAGGTAACTCAAGAGATTAGAGAAAGCTTAATGGAGAAGTTTAATAAGCGGATGGATAGGGAGTTTGAAAAGCAGTGGGAGGGTGTATGTGTTGAGTATAGTTCTTTTACCCGATTCATTTCCCTAGGTAAGTGTTATGAAGGGGTCACAATGTTACACAATATGCCTCTTCCTTATAATTTAATAAAGGTCACGGTGGAGAAGGTCCTTTATGGTGATGCTGCAGTTCTTGTGCTGACATCAGAGGTGACAATTGTAGTAGAGGCATTACATACTTTATTGCCTGGCCTAGACATCTCGTTAGACCTATATCATACTCTATGTATATATTTGCACTAATAGGATTATATATCAAATATATTACATTCTAACTAATTTAATTATTTGTTTATTTGTTGATGAGTGAATAGCAGGAACCTAAGACAAAACTACATCTACAAAAGAAGAAAAAAATTCTCTATTGATGATCCTGTGGCAGCATTGGTGGAAGTTACTACAATTTTAGATACAACCGTCGTAGAGGTTCCATGGGATGCCAATGTTTTTGGAAGGCATAGTGATGTACCGTTGTACTTTCACATATCTGATTTGTTGGACTTTGCATCCGAAAATCAAGAGATTAACATAACATTTTTGCAATTATGGATGATGTAAGTTCAACTATTAAAATTTTTATACCTTTGATCTATTATATATATTAGTACTAACTTATTGAAATTTAGGTATATTTGTGGATTATGCTTCAATGAGGGGAAACAAGATATATATGAGTTTTAAGACCCTCAATTCATTCAATCACTTGAAAACAAGAAGTTAGAAACACAAACATACATCATCACTTCCTTAAAGAATGGAGGAAAACAAATTTATTTTTCTTCGTATATCCATGAGTAAGTCCATATTTATTAAATAAGTTATACTAAATTATTGAAATAAGAGAAACTAACTGATTTGTTATATAGGCGTCATTGACAACTATTGATCATACCGCTGCATGGTTTTGCTCCTTGCATAAGAAACCCCTTAACTATTTTAAACACATTATAGATAGGTATAACAATTTCATTTAACATTTATTATTACTTATACATTATATAATGTTATGTATTCTAACATGAAACTCCTTAACTTTAATTTTTTTTTTAAATTTTGTTATTTACTAGTCAAAGTAACAACGGTTGATTACACGTGTCATTATAATTCCTTTATAACGAAGGTTGCAAAACTGTCGTTATAAATGACTTATTTATAACGACACCAAAATAACAACGGTTCAAGAATCGTCTTTATATACCTTTTTAATCGTCATTAATGTACCTTTTTGTATTAGTGCTTATTTACTTTTACAAAAAAAGTATGATTTTTGAGAAAGTTGAACTTGATGTTTTGAGACATAAATATCAAGCTATCAATGAGAATCGAGAGGAGAGATTTATTTGATAATTTAAAATCTATTGAAAATGTCAGATATATGAGTATTAATTGAATGAATGAATTATTTGAATACTTCGAGTAGAATTAATATGTATTATAGGTTTTAGGGCCTCTGAGATAACCAAAATATATATAGTTTATTATTTAGTATTTGCAATTTAGTACTCATTTAGATATATCTGAATGTTGTTATTGGATATATTTGAGTTGTTTGGATATCAAATAAAGAAATTAATAAATATATTTAATTATGATTATATTTCCAAGTATCTTGGAGGTGGGATGATATATAAGTAAGCTATCGACATCAATAAATTAGGTGTATTTGGACCAATATGTTAAATGGGTAAGTTTTATAATATTTGTCAAGCATAAATCGATCTTGAATAGTTAATTATGAGGTTGAATTTTCACAAATATCTTTTTGGAGGTTGATGTTTCACATATTTACAGGATTGATTATTCGGCTTTTCAACTAGACTTTATGATAGATGTCACACATGGGTGATTTCCAATGTGCATTAATGAGGAGAGGTCTTAATGATAAGTTATCCCCTTTTCAAGAGGTTACATTGTCTAGGCAGATGAAGTTTCACTTTTTGTGACACGTTGTCCTAGAATGTGGCTTTTAAAGATCCTCGTCGTTTCATGTGAAGTGTGAAATGTTTTAAACTCTTTACTTGTATTATATTTAAGCGTCACTCCTATTTCTTTTACTAAGACCTTCTTATGCCTTTTAAGAGTGTGAGATTGTTTAGCTTTTTCTACGATCATTCTTTGCCATTTCCTTTTCTAGGTACATATTATGGCTTTTTCTTCTTCCTGTTTCGATTCTTCCAACAGGAATAACCATTTGGTAAGAAGAAATGTTGTTGTGATTGAAAAAGAATTGTCTTTGAGCCACTTTGACTATTTGTCTTTAGAAAGTAACAATGTAAAATAACTTTCTTCTCCTCCCCTCTGTCGTGGACACGGTGATTCCCACCACACCACCAACTAGAATGGTTGTGCATGGTTCTTTTAGAGTGTCTAACGTATTAGAGAGTGTCTGAGCTTTATTTATGTGTTCTTAGAATGCTTTATGACATTACTTCATTATTTTTGAACATCATTTGATAACATCTTATCATACAAATTAATGTAACTAATTGATTATTTATAGACAATTTCCTTGTTCTGTAACGTAAAACAGAGTAAGACGAAAACACTATATCTTGTTTGTTTTGATATTTCTTGATTGAAATATATTTTTTATGATGATTACAAATTGTTTTGTGTATTTATATGCCTTAAAAATTAAGATTGAGACAACGATAAAATGTTTTCAAATCTATAATGTTAAACTGGAAAGTTTTCAAAAAAAAGAAATACGTTAAAATTACTATTAAAATGTTTTTCAAAAATATATTTTAATGAAATAAATCATGATTAAAGTTTGATTGCTTTCCACGCTTAAAAGTTGTACATACTTAGAAAGCTTTTGAGATATATATTTACAGTGCAATTTCTGGAATATAAGGTTTTTATAATTACGAAATTTAAATTATTATGTTGACCCATTCATTTAAATGGTGATTATTATTGATTATGATATTTAAAATGTTTTTAAAAATTGTTATAGCACTTGGGATGCGTGAAAGACTTCAAAGTCAAAGTTTTCTTTTAAAGTGTCACAACACTTGACTTGCAAAGTTAGTGATGAAAGCGATATTAAGCCTTAATGATTGAAGATTTACAAACATAAAAGTATGTCAAAGATGAACGAGTGATCAAGATGCATTAAAACCTTCAAATCAAAAGATTCCTTTTTGAAGCGTCTAAGATTAGACAGATGAAGAACAATTCAAAATTATGGAAAGGTAAAGTATGGATGTGTCAAAGCTTCAACGTTCAAATTTCTATAGTTAAAGAAACATTTCAAAAGTTCAAATGTGTGATTAAGATGCACAAATTACATCAAAGTTGAAGTTGCCTTATAGAGCATCAAATGCACAATAGAAGAATTGCAATGCAAATTAGAGCAAATATTCAAGTTAAATGGATTTAAAGCATCAATATTCACATTTATACAAAAGAAAGAAAATTTCAAATTGTTTCATGTGTTCAAGACGCACAAGAAATGGTTCAATACAAAAGTTTCCAAATGAAGTGTCTAACGACTATATGGTACAGTGCAAACACGAACTTCAAACATACATCTTCTAAGTGTTATATAAAGGCCTAGAGAACAAAGACGAAGACAACAACAAAATAGAAATGGGAATGTTTGGAGTTATTATTATAATTGAAAAATGAAAAATAAATTGTTAAGTGATTCATCTTTCTGAAGAATATGGAAAATAAGAAAGAAGTGAATCACAAGAAAGAAAATAAAATGGGTGAATTATTAAATTCAGAGAATTGGTGATTGGATAGCAAAAATAAAATTGTACTAAAATTTTAGATATTTTCTTCGTCTATTAAAGTGTGTATTTTGTTTTTTTTTTAAAAAAAACTATTATTTTTTGGAACCCAAACTTATTACAACCTTGTAAAAGGCCTTAAGATTCATGTTTATGATATGAAAGGAAAATGAAAGGCAACTTTGATTTGTTAAGACCCAGTGGAAATTGAGAGAAAACACTCACCTGTGAAAATATGAGAACAAATTCCTTAATAGAATTGATTGCATTTATATCTTGCTACATTTGGAGTTGGAAACATCATAGGTTTCTAATTTAATCTATTATCAAGTGAATGAAGCTGTTTTGATAATTGAACCATGATTTGGTTTATCTAGATTTATTTACTTTGTTTGAGGATAAACAAGATGTTAGAATTTGAGGCCTTAAACAAGAGGGGAGTTGAATTTTTTTTGAAAGATTTTCGCAAAGGTTGAAGGTAGAGTGAAAAGCTATGAAGAATCAATCAATTGAAAATTCTGTTCAACCAATAAAAATCTGTTTTAAGTTTGATTCCAGAAAATCAACCATTTGTTTTCATGAAAAAATGATTGTTTATAACAACAGAATTAAAAAACAATGTTAAAATAATTTGAGTGTAGGGATAGAGAAATTCACACAAGATGTTTATACTAGATCACTCTTAACCCAGAGCTATATCCAGTCCTTAGCTAACCATTGAGAATTCAATATGTAATCAAACCTAGATTACAAGACACACACCAAAAAGTGATGATCTTGAACCCCTCAAGAACACACACCACTTTTGGCAAACCACACAGTTTTCTGAAACACCTTTTGAAATTGCACCACACAAGAACACACAGAAATACAATGTTCAAGGAAGAAGAGGAACAAAATACACATGGTTAAATCAAAGATTAAAGTTCAGAAGTATAAAACCCAATCTTATTCCATACTTGAGATGATCCAAAAGGTTTTCCAAGCCATTTTAAAAACCACTAAGTGTCAAACTACATGTTGAATCAACATCGCAACAGGTTGAAATTTCACACCCTTTTAGAAAACCCATTTTTCAAAAAGGTAAAGATTCATTTAACCTTGGATCATCTTAAGGAGTGAATTAACAAGTTTTAAACAACTAAACAACACACACATCAGCAGGGTCTTAAAGCTTTTCACTTGGATTTGGAGACATCAAAGCATCTTGTTCAACAATCTCCCCCTATTTGATGAAGACAAATCCCTGGTTTGCTTATGTTGTAGTGTTTAAACTTTGAAGATCCTTCAAAATTAAAAATTGAAGCACTAATCCCTTCAATCATCCTTGCCACACTAAAGCTCAAAGATTTGGTTATGCACAACTTCAATATGTTCATCCAGATTCTGGAACTTAGCAGCACAAAATTCGTAATGATTAATTTGATCATAGGTCATATTATCCAAGCGATTAATCATCAACCTCTCAAAAGGTGACATAGAAGCAACATAATCATCCATATTTCAGTACTTGGACCAGCTCCATAGGCTTCACTTGGAGCAAGTTCACTTGGAATCTCATTATCTTGATCATCTAGTCCAATATTTGGGGCATCTTGATCTTCCACATCTACTTCAATTTGGACCAACTTGTTCTTCATCTTTACTTACCCATTTTAACCTTAATGAATCCTATTTTGCTAAGAGATCCATTATTAAATACACGAGATGGCTTCACCACCTCAGATAATTCTTTTTTCAAGGTCAATTTCAAAGTATTGCAGAAATTTTGAAATAAGAACAACATAGGGGAAGTGATAGTCACTTAACCTCATTGACTTTTGTATGTGTTTTTTGAAGATGTGAATCTAATTGAACTTGATATTCTTCATGATGCAATTTATAAGGACAAGATCTTCTTCAGTGAGGACCGAGTGATTGCTCCCCCTTGGAGTGAGCATCCAATATACTATGAAAGCAATGATTCTTTCATTTAGTTTCAAACCGCCCATAGATAAACCCTTCACTTTTGAGTGAGGATTTTTGAGGCAGCTACTATAATACTGCATCTTGTTGAAGTCCTCCATTATACCCATGTTTCCTTTGTTGACTCTTAGCCCAACATACTTCAACTCCGTGACGGCAGTCCACACATCTGGAGTGATCTTCATATCAACTTCTTTTACCTATGAGTACAAGTTCTCACCCTCAATGTGAAGATTTGTGTAGAAGACCTTCACAAGATTTGGATATGTGTTCCCTGACATTTCAAGAAACCTTTTCAGCTGTTGTTCTTTCAAAACATTTCTCACTTCATTGAGGTTCTGCCCTTTTAGCCAGTTGAATGATATCAACTTAGGATTTTTGATGGCTTTCCTACTTGATTCATGCAAAAAATTCTCAATCTTCTCATCATCACCTGAAAACCAGTTCTTTAGGTGCCCACCTCTTTTTACAGCACGCGTTTTCATCCTTTTTGATGAGGGAGGTGATGAGGCCATGATACATAGATGAATTTTGAGATAAGGTAATGGAAATAACAAGTTTCAAGTGAGGTAGTAGAGAAACAATGAGTTATTTTTGTGAAATATTCAGTTGAAACAACACACATATATATAAGCAGAAAAAGAAATCAATATGAATTGGCTTTTAGTGAGTTGTTTTTCCAAAGAAAAAAAATATGTTGCAGTGGAAATATGCAATGCGTCAGACCTTAACATATATAGCATTGACAACACCTTTATTTTGATTTGACCATCCATAAAAAGCACTTAAATTTCAAAGGAAACCATATAATATATTCCTTTATGACCAGAATATATTCCATTATGATCTGGTTCAGAGGAACATTAAATGCATATTTGGCCCACAACAGGTTTTGAAAGAAAAGAAACAACTGTAACAATGCATATGAATTCATAACAGCTTTATTCAGATGTGCTAAAGGTAAAATAGTCGGTTGTTTTGTGAAAAGAATAAATTATTTTATCGTGACAACAAGTGAATATTTTTCAAAGCCAAATTTTTTTCACAGTGATGAGGAATGCATTATGTAAATTACACATGCCTTTGCACAGAGATATTCCCAACACATTTAGCCAAGAAAAACATTTGAATGTTTATTTGATCATATGAGACACACATATAAGTTGAGAAATGAAAATATACATACTTTCTTAATTTTTGAGGTTTCTCTTTTGACCAACCACTATGCATGAGCCAAGAGTGTCACTTGACATTCAAAGAGTCCTATTGTATGTAATTGATAAGTGCAGACACAAGAATTGACTTTAGATCTTTTCCCTTGAGACTTCATTCTTTACACCAATATGATTTCTGGCTTTCAAGGATACCTACAAGAAGGATTCAAGAAGCAAGATTTGATCCCCTTGTAAATTTGGTTCCATGGGCATTAACTTGGACATTAGGAAACTTAGAACTTTTAGGAACCCACTTTAAAACACCTACCTATGGGAACAAAAAACCTTCTTACTCTGTAGAATCTAACAGTATGACCCCTTTTCATGCAATAAAATTACGTTTCAATCGGTTGTTTCGACAAAAATAATCGATTATTTTTCAAAAAAACTGGAAAAACGTTTTGAAACTGATATTTTCTTGTTGTTTGGATTAAAACCCAATTCAACTTTGCCAAAAACACATTTTTGAGATGCAAGAACAATTTCAAAATTTGATTGGCCTTTGGAAAACTTGTGCACAGTTTTTAAAAGATTGTGGACTTTCTTTTGAAGTGATTCACAATTTTCACAAAAGATAGAATCACACTTGCAAGAAGAGTTTTTTGTAAATCATTTCCAGGTTTTCAAAATCAGTTTTTGAATTGTTCAACTCTTCTTCCAAGGTTTTGACTCTGTTTTCCAACCAATTATTTAAGCCTTTCAAACGGTTGTTCAAAAGGGCCAACCTATTAGCTTATTCACGAGTCTCTCTGAAAGCATGAAGAAGTTGGCTATAATTTTCAAAATTAATGGAAGTGCTTGAACTTACACTACTTGTTTATGATTCTTCCTTTGCCATCAAACACAAATTGGCTTCTTCATCTTCCTTTGATGATGAACTAGAAGATGAATCATCATTATCTTGCCAAGCAATGTAGGCTCTTCTTGCTTTGCCCTTCCTTTCAATCTTCTTGCTTGCCCCTCTCTCCTTGCTCTCATTATTTGGACAATCGACCTTGATATGACCCTGTTTACCACATCCAAAACAAGTATAGTTTGTAGAATTGAATTCATTAACTTTCTTATTATTATACCTATTTGAAGATTGGTTCTTGTCCCCGTTTTTATTTTTCAAGAACTTGCTAAAATTTCTTGTGAGCAAGTTGAGAGTTTCACTATCACTGCTCTCACTTGACTCTTGACCACCCCTATGACTGACATCTTAAAGTGATGCTCCTCACATGCTTTTCTTCATGTTCTTGGTCATTTAGCCGATTCATCTCAAGTTGATGCTCCCTTAGATTACTAAACAAGGGGGCTGTGGTTAAAGTTGTCAAATACTTGGATTCAGAAATTGCAATGACCTTTGGTTGCCAAGATCTATCCAAGCATTTGGGGATCTTGATGTTCAACTCCTCCCTTTCAAAGATCTTTCCAAGGTTGATGAGATAATTCACTATGTGGGTGAATCTTTTCTGCACATCCGAGATGGTTTCCCCTTTAAGCATTATGAACATTTCATATTCTTGAATTAGAGCATACTTCCTTGCTCTCTTCACATCAGTGGTGCCTTCATGGGTAACCTCAAGAATGTTCCACATTTCCTTTGCAGAAGCACATTGTGAGACCCTAAAAAACTCATCAGAATTCAAAGTAGAAGTGATGATGTTCTTAGCAATGAAATCATATCGACCTTTTTTACTTTCACTTTTAGTCCATTGGGACCAAGGGTTTTCAATGAAAACATCATCTTTTTCAAATTTGGGTACAAAAGGCCCATTTATAATAGCATTCCAGATTCCTCTATCAATTGTTTCAACAAAGATTTTCATTCTAACCTTACAGGATTGATAGTTCAACCCACAAAACAAAGGTGGCCTATTTATAGATGTAGCCTCCCCAAAGGGTAGTTTTTCAGCCATTTTAGAAAAGGTTTTAGGATCGAAACTTGAGTAACTCTAGAGAACTCAGCTCCTGATGCCAATTGTTAGAATTTGGGGCCTTAAACAAGATGGGGGGTGAATTGTTTTTGAAATATTTTTGCAAAGGTTGAAGGTAGAGTGCAAAGCTACGAAGAATTAATCAATTGAAAATTTTGTTCAACCAATAAAAATCTGTTTTAAGTTTGATTCCAGAAAATCAACCAGTTGTTTTCACAAAACAACCGGTTGTTTATACCAACAAAATTGAAAAACAATGTTAAAACAATTTATGGGTGTAAGGATAGAGAAATTCACGCAAGATGTTTATACTGGTTCACTCTTAACCAAGAGTTACATCCAATTCTTAGCTAACCACTGAGAATTCACTATGTAATCAAACTTAGATTACAAAACACACACAAAAAGTGATGATTTTGAACCCCTCAAGAACACACACCACTTTTAAAAAATCACACTGTTTCTAGTAACACCTTCTGAAACTGCACCACATAAGAACACACAGAAATACAATTTTCAAGGAAGAAGAGGAACAAAATACACCTAGGTAAATCAAAGCTTAAACTTCAGAATTACAAAACCCAATTCTATTCCACACTTGAGATGATCCAAAAGCTTTTTTAAATCTTGAAAACTATTTTTGATTAATCTCACTTTCTTAGTTAATGCAAAGGAGCGTATAATAGCCTTTATATGCCCCAATCAAATGTTCAAAGCAGTTAAGTCTAAAACCAAAAGTTGTTGGAATCAATTAAAACAGATTAAAACCACTTAACAAAATTTTGTTAAGGATTTCAGAAAAACAACCGGTTGAATCTGTTTGTCAGCAAAGCTAAAACTAAAGCTAAGCTTTTCCAAGCCATTTTAAAAAACTACTTAGTGTCAAACAACATGTTGAATCGACATTTCCACAGGTTGAAATTTCACACCCTTTTAGAAAACCCATATTTTCAAAAAGATAAAGTTTCAATTAACCTTGGATGATCTTAAGGCGTGAATTAAAAAGTTTTAAACAACTAAATAACACACACACACACATCAGCAAGGTCTTCAAGCTTTTCACTTGGATTTGGAGACATCAAAGCATCTTGTTCAACACAAGATTCTAGTTTAGGGGGAGTTGATAAGTGTCATTATTTAGTGAAATTTCATGCAAAAAGTTACACATTTATTAGTTTTAATTGTTGATTAAGCTATGAATCAACCCTAATTTGAAAAATTAAAATATAATAATATATTTAGGATTTATGAGATTAATAGAATTATTTATTTCCAATTTTGTGTTATTTTCAGTAATTTAAGGAGAGATAAAAGAAAGGGATATATTATGAATAAAGATGTAATTTACCCCAAACTCAATTAGGTTAAATAAGGGCGTAAGGAAGAGAGAACAAAAATGAAACCCTAGGAGGCAACCGTCAAGGAGAAACGCCCTGGATCTTCTTTGATTGCTTTCAATAATCTTTTGGTGCATGTAATGGCTACTATGAGTGGTTATTTCCTTTCCTTTGGAATTGAATGTAATCGTTTCAAAATCCTATATATTGAGGTGATATTTATCTATAACCTTATGCATTGTTATTTTGATATTATGCTTAAAGCTTCAATTCTTATTCTTGATTTAAATTTTTGAAATTGACTAGGAAGTACTTCTGATGATCTGATTTAAATGAAAATACTTGATGTGTTTTAGTCCTAGGAATATATTATTATATATCAAATGCTTTATAACATATTTTCTTAATTATAAGAACTTTTGGTAAATAGTTGAGGAATCAATGTTTAGGAGACAATATTTATAATTTCATATTTGAGGAATCAATATGAATGAATCATTTTGTTGCATCAATATCAATTAAGTAAGAATGTTGTGTGTTTTTATTTATCAAAATACAAATGAGTGAGAAAGATTAATTAGTATTGTATACCTGTGTATTAGGGTTGGAACACCGCTTTTAGCTCATTTTGTTTTATATAACTTTTTTGCTAATAAACCAAATCAAACTGAATGAACATAAGAAAGGTACATCCCTTTAGATAGATATATATTTTCTCATGTTAACCAAATAAGTACATACACAACCAAATTAATATAGAATATCATGTAGACAGGTGACCAATAGTTTATATAAAAGTACATGTTTCCATGAAAATATGTTGGCCTTACAAACACATATATCAACTAACTTGAGTGTCTTAGGGCCTTTAACATTTGGTAATATCATACTATCGAATAACAAGTTAACATGCACCAAACTTATAGCCTATAGCTTGAGATATTGATCTATGGATACTCTCTAATTGATAGAGTGGCCTTTCATCTCATCTGAAAAAAGTTAGCACATATAATCAATAAAAACAAATAGTGAAGAATAAATTCTCAAGAATAGAGTTATCCAACTATTATAACTATAATGTAATCATTCATATCCTTTTGAAAACTTAAAGCAATTCATTCACAGAAAAACGAATCATAGGAACCTTCATCACACCAACATAATTTCATGGCACCTTGTTATAACAATTTGTTGTTAACTTATTAAATTCTTCCATTTGAATTTGAATTAAGGAATCTCATATTCATTTGTGAAACTCATTAAATCATTAAACTCATTATATGAAAAAAATAAAAATAAGCATGCTACTAGTATACTTTTTATAGAACAAGAAGAATCAATGTTCTTGCAACAAGGATACAAGTATAAGAATATAGGGACTAACAAAGTAGAAAAATCCTTTTACTTGGTAAAAAAATTACATCGTCACCATACAAGACTTAATATTTATTAATATTTACTCACATTTATTGTTTATTTCTATTCTAAAGATGTATATACATACAAAATTCCTTTCAGAGAGTAGTTGTATGACATACTTGATTATAAAACATTGATAAAGGACTTTACAACTCATAAAGCCACATGGTTTTGCACATGAAAATGATGAGTAGTAGCATGTAGTTATCTAAGATGCAACACTCCCACTAAGATGCACATGAAAACAAAGTTCAATCTCCATATAAAAGAGGATAATGAAGGAAATAAATCCACAAAGAAGCAGGGACTTTAGTATAGTGTATCCAAAATTACCTACCTTCAGTTGAATCTTTTTCCAATAACCATGTGAGAAACTGGAAAGGATAGAAAGAAATGTTTCGCATTATTATGTTGCTTGATTCTAAGGGGAACCAGCGAAGAGTGTACAGTAACAAAGGCAGGAGAACAAAGATCACACACAAAATCGGAATAGTAGTGGCCAACCAACTGAGGTCGCTTATAACAAGGTGGACACCAGCCAAGAATGCCACTGATAAGGTTGCAAGAGTGATTCTTAAAAGGGGTATTGCCACCTTAAGGGCCAAAAGAGCCAAAGTTGTATCTCCCAATTGAGCCCAAATGAGTATAATAGTAACACTAATGCCACCATACATGGATGTTGTGATGCAGAAAATAAATGGTTTAAACAACATGTGATTCAACATAACAACCATGCCTTGTTGTCTTGGATTAGAACTATTATTTCCAACAGGGAAAGTAAAACTTGCAGCAAATGCTAGCGTAGTTATAAGGGCTGAAACCACCATAAGGGTGTCAATTCTATTTTTATAAAAATCCGTCTTTTTGGCTTCTGGTTTGTGAGGACAGGGGATCTCGATAGAGTGCGACCCTCTTTTAGCATTTTGTACACCAACAGATTTTAGTTGACACCATGTTAGTCGCTGCAGATACAAGTTTTTGTTACAAATTTAATAACACGATAATACAAAAATAAGTAAAGCACAATATTTTATATATACTTGCCTGTGGAAAGGGCGGATTATTTTCTTGTTTAAATTGCTCAAAAGCATCGAGAGCTGTTTGGTTGTTGTTGTTAAGGCAATGTAGATCCACTCTTGTGTCCCATGTCAAAGCTTGCACAATTTTTGGACGAGAGTGTGAGGCAGCCAAATGCAATGGAGTATTTCCATCGTAATCCTTATCATTTATCATATCTTTAACTTCATCATTTGCATCTTGCAAGACGTACCTTACCACATTAAACTCTCCCATTATAGCTGCAATGTGTACAATATTTCGACCTTTGTTATCAACTATTTCTCTGGGATTTGGATAATTTTCAAGCAATATTTTTAACACTTCTATATGTCCAAATGCAGAAGCTAGATGAAGAGGAAAAAATCCATCTTCGTCTCTTTCCATACTGCAGGTATGACAATTTTGAAGTAAGCACTCAACACCATGTATGTAACCTATAGATGCTGCATAGTGAAGAGCATTTCTTCCTATGTTATCCTTAAAATGAATCCATTCTTTCTTTTTCTGTAATATTTTTTCTAGAATACCTGTCACATTTTATGAATAATCAATTATCAATAGAATCTCACATGCAAATATCAAATCCATATTATTTAGAGAAAAGAAGGAATATTGAAAATAAAAACATGTCCAATAAATAAATATTGCTAATAAAAAAAATTAACCAATTACATTATATCTTATCGTGAGTTCATCGCATTTGATATCTCTTAATTGAGAAAGGAAATTTTGAAAAAATTAAATATTTAAAAGGGAAAAAAAAGTAGCATATAGCATACAAAATCTTCTCTCTTTTCTTTCATCATATTTTTGAAACTTCTATAATTAAGATTGTCTTTATGATAAATAAATCTATCACTTGATGTAAGTACAAAATTTTGAAAATGAAAGATTTTTTTTTTTTTCATTTTAAAATTAAAACAAATTTCAATTAAGCTACGGAATTTTTTAATCAGTTCTGTATAATATTTTTCTAATTGAATCTTTAAACTTGTTTTTTTTAATTAAGTATTTGTGTCTAATTTTCGCTATAAAAAACTAACTACAAATATCTAAATATTTTTAATTAAATTCTATAAATATGTTATTGACATTTGTTTATGCATATATGTAATAAGGATTCTCACTATTTAAGTGTCATCGTTTTGAACTTGTTAATAATTCTCAATCTAAAGTAGATGATTACAACCATAACAACGTTTAAACAAAATGTCCAATTAATAGACAAATATAAGTTGAGTCATCTAATTAAAAATTATTAAATAATTAAGCTTTATTAAATTTTGATTACTCGATCTACACAGAAAGAAAGTGGAGAGATAGTGTTCAGTTCTTCAATAGTTAGTATTTGTTAATAAACTGATTACTGCATGATAAGAGAAAATTTACTATTACAGAACAAAAATTACCTTTATTCTGTTTTAAGATTGTCGAAATGAGTGGTGATCGAGCTCCGTCCTTTTGTAAGAAAGTCCAGAAGCTTGAAGGTTTTTTTGCTATTCGATGGTTAACTGTAGCTGAAGCTGTAATTAACAAAAGATAAGGGGTAATGACTATATATTATTTAGTCTAAGATTCAAAGACCAAACAAAATTATCTTTGTACAATTCTCATGACACAAGTCCAAAAATATTCCACAATAAATTTTTTTTTGTCTCTAAATGCATATACCCTCCAAAATGTGTGAATAAGAAGGTCTTCCTCCTCCTATGTCCTCGGTTACAGACTCTGTAATGCAACGATCAAGTCAATAAGATATTTTAGAAAATAATATATAAATAAGACAATAAATATAAGTTTAGATTTGGATAAAAAACTGGAAAGTGAGATTTTTCCAACATCTTTCTAAAAGAAACTAAATTAACTTTTCTACAAACTAATAAATTAACTTAGTTAAAATTAAAATAATTTTATTTTTTCCAAAAGGCATATTAAAAAGTTCCTTAAATTAGAGAAAAGAAGAAAATAAGTACTAGGAGGAAGTTTAAAGGAATGTAGTAACTTTGTACCTAGAGTTGGAACTACTCTGGTCAATAAATCATCAACAATGTCCTCGTAGCCTTTCTCAAATGCTAAGTGCAAAACTGATTTGCCTTGTCTGTTTCTTATAATAAATACATTTTTCACAACCCAGTTCCTGAAGGTTGGTGTAGAATCTAGAATCACCATTACATCTTTGTGACCATTCAACAAGGCCTCATGAAACAAAGTGTTTCCTAGGTTGTTGGTTTCAGGGATTGCCCATGTGGCTTTTTTAGTAATTGGATAACGAAGAAGTGTAGCCACCAACTGGTGAAGAGAAGGGATCTTGCCAGCTCTTGCAGCAACATGCAGTGGGGTGTCACCATTTCTATTTTTTGCTCTCAAAAGCTCTGCTGGACAAATTTCAAGTATTCTTTCCACACAGCTATCATTTCCATAGAGAGCTGCTACATGCAGCACCGTGTTTCCCTTAGGGCTCTCTTGCTTTAAACTCTGATCATCTATTTCTCTCCATGATTCAGCCTTATTTTGTTTTATTGCATCGTATGTTCTCTTTGGCAACAAACGCCAACCATGTGCCAGAACTTCATCACTGTCTTCTGAGCTTTCTTTTCTGTTTTCTCCTTCCTTGTAGTTATTTTCCAAATCATAATTCTTCATACTTATCTCCTCTCCACCATGAAAATCCATCATGCTTCCACCTACCTCTTTTTCTGTCTCTAAAAATACCAAAACTACACACATATCAATCTATCCATTTTAAAGAATAATTAAAACAAATAAATCAAAATATGCACAAGACATAAAATTCTCAACTTCTAAATTACCTTCTTATTCCACTACACTAGAACCTTCCCTCTCTTCAAAGCTCAAAGGTTTTTAGCAGTAACTGTAATGTAGCATACACACAGAGCTTTTATAGAATCCTATGAGAGAAATGCAAATTTATGAAACAGGAATAATCATTAGCTGTCTCGCAATTAGCTAGATCACTGACCTGTCAGTTAAATGTTCTTCAATGGCATCTAGGGTGACCCACCGGTCAAACAAAGATACTTTGATAGTGTTTTGACAACGTGTGCCATTATACAATTCTCTAAAAGTATTAATATGTTAATAATTTGTGGACTTACGGTAATATGTTGATTTTTTTTCTAACTTTTTTAGTAGTTTTCATTTTTTTTAGCTTTTTTCTGTATTTGTAAATTTTTCTTCCTGCAGTGTAAAGTTTATTTTTTCTACTATGTTGTTTTGTATTTGATTCCGGTTTTAGTTTTTTTTATTAATTTTTCTGGTGTGTGCCAATTGGAATGAAGCATCTAATGCACTCAAGTTGTTTAAATGATTCTCTAAAGATGGTGTTGTGTGGTGCCTAGGAGCTCTTGCTAGGTAGGTTTTGTCCTTTTGAATGGGTGGAAGCTAATAAAGGGGAATCATGATGATTTAAGTTTATATCATTTGGATTTTGCTTCCTTTCCTTTCTCTTGTTTTTTTTTTTAATCAGCAATAAATAAATAAAATTAAAGGGGATACTTCAGGGGTATCCCAACCCATATACAGTAACCACAAGTGGACTTCCTATATCATCCACAAAAGAAACTCTCCTTTATGGTTGGAGCAGAACAACCATAA
>Ga0123342_1000964_pt1 | contig 48153 bp, 17 predicted proteins | sample Turbeawhitnodule_FD_89960 | JGI IMG/M metagenome (GOLD analysis project Ga0123342, IMG submission 89960) | Root nodule microbial communities of legume samples collected from Mexico - Turtle bean Mexico white nodule | ecosystem: Host-associated > Plants > Roots > Nodule | place: Mexico: Nepantla...
GGGGGGGGGGGGGGGGGGGGGGGGGGGGGTGAATCTAGTTTTATGATTCTAGCTAGCATTGGTGTTACTTTGTTCATTCTTTTACTTTTACTTTTTAAAACTATGTATTATGGGCTTACCTTAAGACCTGTTTGATTTTATGAAGGTATATTTCTTATTTCTTATTTAAATGAAGAGAATAAAAAAAAAAGTCAGCTCAGCATTAATTTTTTATGAATTTGTTATTTAATATAAAAAATTTAATTAAAATTTTAAATTTATTAATATTTAAAAAAGAATTTTTAATTAACACTTTTAAATTTATTAATATTTAAATTATTTATTTTTATATAATTTTTTTATATATAATATATAAATTATTTTTCGTTAAGTAACTTGTATTTTTTTTAAATTTAATTATTCAATTATATCAAAAATAGGAAATATTACAATATAAAATTTTGATAAATAGATATTCACAATTTTGGAAATAGTATATATTAAGCATACAATAAAGACACAAAACTTTCTTAATTTTTTCTTCTCTTTCCTCTCATTTAATAATTTTTATATTGATTCTCATTACTACAGCAGGAACTTAATATATAAGTTTAAATAATATAATAGTTAAAAGAATTTATAATTGAAGGAACACAACATATATATACAAAAAAAAGTATTAGATTTTTTTTACATAATAATTTATTGTAATAAAATATTAAAAAATCGTTATTCCATTTGGTTTCTTTATATTTTAGGCTAACTGGACAAATGCTTTATACTATATTATAGAGGCAATTGCTTACTGCACCATATCATTGCACCCGATCTTAGCGGAAAAGACAAAACTGTCCTTAAAAAAAATTTCCAAAATATGTGTTTCGGATATTTTTTTCCGGAACGAAATTTTATATTACGGATTTTTTATCCGGAATTGATTTTTTATTTTTGTTTCCAGATTTTTATTTCTGAAACATAATTATTTTTTTTCCAGATTTTTTTTTCGGAATGTATTATTTTTCAATTCTGGATTTTTTTTCCGAAATAGAATTTTAATTTTGGTTTCTGGATTTTTATTTCCGAAACTCAATAATTACTTCCAGATTTATTTTTCCGGAATATATTATTTTTAATTCCGAATTTTTATTTCCGGAATTAAGGGCATTTTTGGAAATTAAAAAAATATGTTGGGTGCAGGTTCAAAATGATTGGGTGCAGGAGCATTTGCCTATTATAGAATTTACGTTTTTTTTTTCTTCAAAACATCAAATAAGTGAGACTGTTATGCTAAATCTATTATTAAACCAAAGAAATAACATTCTAATACAAATAATGAACTTATTAATTTAAAATAGCATTAATAATGATATTAAAAGTTGAAACGAAAGTGCTTCTCAAATTATCACATTACTTCAAAACATTCATAAATTACTCTATGTATATATCACATAAATTTAAAAACATTTCAACAATAAAATTGGTAAAATACTTAACTTAATTACTTCAAATTCAATCCTATACCATTAATTTTCTTTCTTGTAATTTTCTTTTGACTTTTCATTGTTTAAAATTTGATTGTACTTTTTTTTTGTTAGATAATTTATTTCTTCTGTAGCTCTTTTGTCCAGATTATTTAAATCCGGTTCATATGCTCTAACAAAATTTTAAGCATATGGACTCATGAGGAAGTTGGATAGTAGAATACTCCCTCAATATTCATCTGGTTTTACTTTTTATACAATTGGGTTTCAATAATAATAACTATGATACCACTAAATGATGTAGGCAAAAATTAACTCAAATAACAGACAATACATAAATTAAACTTTTATATGTGGAGACGGCTCCACTTGAAAGTTGAAAGAAACTTTTGTTCCGAGAACTAAGATTGGCTAGGACATTATATGGCAGAAAAAGAAAACACTGTACCATCTACAATTTTACTTCCTCTTCTTAGCAGGTGGCTGTGGAACCTCTTCTTCATCTTCTTCATCTTCATCCTCTTCCTCATCCTCATCTTCTTCATTATCTTCATCACCATCATCATCATCCTCATCATCTTCACCATCACTTCCACCTGCACCATTGGCCTCAGGATCATCCTCAGGCTCAGCCTCTTCCTCACCTTCACCTGATAAGTCTTCGTCTCCTTCCTCATCGTCCTGATCATTTGCGTCGTCATAATCTTCTTCCTCCTCCTCGTCTTCATCTGAATCACTAGCATCCTTGTTCAAAAGGTAAGTGTGTTTTCCCTTGTAAAGATCACCAAAAGGAAACCTGAGAAGAATCGGCATACATCAGAACTGCAAATGTTTCCAGACATAAAGCATAACTATATTTTCCAAAGTGTTGCTTAAACTTATTTTCACCTTCCATCTATTGGGGTCAATTCTGGGGTGATGTCAGTCAGCAGAGATTCGGCGGTCTGGTAAACAAAAAGACATAATCATTTGTACCCACTACTATATGAAAGCTTGAACTACACTAATGTGTCCCATAAAAATGAACCCAAAGGTAGAACACAAACCAAGCTCATGACATACACAAATCATAACCTGTGGCCTAATTATTGTATGGACTTATTATTACAATAAGAAGCTTTATCAGTAGCTTCCCAAGCAAGCAGTCATGATGCAAACTGAGCTCCGGATATCACAGTTCCCTACTGGACACAAATCATGGTCATACAAAGACAAATACAGTAAAATATCCATGTCTATTTTCACGCACAGAATGCAGAATATAAATTTAGCACAATTAAAGGAGAAGAAATTTCAAAACAGAAAAATATAACTAGTGTAGGCACACCTCACATGAAACCCCACATTAACAAACTGTCCTACTGTTGTTAAGCTTTGTAAACGTATTGCTAGAATCATTGGTTAATTTTATGAAGGAAATGTATAGTCCATGTGATGTTTATATGGAACATCAGGTTCTAAGGTATCGGTGAGCATGATAGAAATAAGTAAGGCTTTACACACAGACAAAGGCACGGAACACTTAAAGCCAATCCAGCAAAAAAATAACCAATGCATAAGACATGTTTAACGTAAAAAACTATCTTAATCAATTAATAATATACCGATTGCTTTTAATTTGATCTGAACAAATAAATGACAAAGATGATATTTTAAGCACTCCGTATTAACAATAAACAGCATTGGCTTACACGAAACAACAAATAAACTGTCATTCTTTCGCACCTGACTAATTTTTTTTGGTTTCTGAACACAAATAAACTGAACAACCGCTGTAACCAAACACAACCAGCAGTCTAGCTGCATCAAGGAACAACAATTATGAATAGGGTTTAGCTACAACCAAATCAACCCCCAATCCGCACAAAAAAAGGTACTTTACACGCTTTCCCCCTACCCGAATGAAAAAAAAAAATCACTATAAGCTCCCATTGACTTTGACCACAACATATAACGGTATGACTTCAGAAAAAAAAATCCCTAAATTCCTCTGAAGACAAAAAGTAAATGAACGAAATAGATGTTAAAAGTCATGCCAGTAGAAAAACTTTTGATGAAACCAAAAGAAATATGAAAGAGGATGCGAATTATTGAATAGAAATACCAATTGTTCACGGTGTTAACGATAATTACACAACACGGATTGGGCATTATAAGACTTAAAATTAAAAGGAGAGGGTTTGAAAGGAATACCAGAATAAGAAAGCAAAGGAGAGATTTGGCGGCGACAAGAATTGTGTCCACCGCTATGGCCTCCACGGCAGAGGCGGTGCGCGTACTCTTCTCCACCGTGATGAGAGAAGATAACTCCTCCATAGTTGTAAACTAAATATTCAGAAATAAAAAGGAATGAAAACGCAAAGAGAGAAGAACAATCTGAGAGAGAGTGATGAGAATGGACGAGGTTACGTTGGAGTGTCTGACTCTGAAAGTGAGAGACTCGAAGTGGGGAAAGGAGTTCGGTCCGGTTAGGATAAACCCTTAGTTGGTCCAGTTAGGGTTTTTTATTACAAAAATTGCTTATGTCACCCCCAATGTTAAATAAAATAATAATTGGCTAGAGTTATTTTATTATACGAGAAAAATAAACTTTTTAGGTATTTAAATTTAATATAATATAATTATTAAAATTCCAAATTCAATTATATCAATTAATTCGCATACTGTGAGGAACTGAAATGCATCTTTATATATGTACATATAAAGAATATTAATTGATAAACTAATATTAATTAAACAGCACGATCCTTGGTAAAAAAAAAAAACAATAATAAAAGAAGTTCTTTATATAAGGAGAAAATGTATTTGCTTTCCTTTGATTTTGGTCTCTATTTAATAACAATGGAAAATTTTGTTTCTTTGTATGAAATCTACCATATTTAAAAGTACAGAGCACTATCCACTATTTTAATGTATGAATAACATATTTTACCTTTATTATTTTGGTGCAAAAAAAATAATTTTCATAAAGAAATTATACGGAAACTAATTTTAGATTGTAGTGAAAGTGATATTGAAAGTATTTATAGAAAAAGAAAAGTTTAAATAAACTTATGGCTAATTTGAATATAATGGTTACTAAAAATATGTTGATGATTAATGAAAAAAAGAGGGTTGATGAATGTAAAGTAAGATGCATGAAATGAAAGAGTTTGGTTAGAGAGAAAAATGGGAATAGAGGGAAAGGAAGGGTGAATAAAGTTAAGAATCGAGGGAAGAGAATCGAGTCACAATCAAACCAGGTGGCGTGGCCTGGTATAATCATATCTATCAATAGACTCTTCGCTCTCAACAAATCTGAATTGCTATTGTCTCTTCGATTCCTCTTTGTATCGTCCTGAGAGGGTCAACAGGGACGGCCATGACCCAAACCCTCTCTTTCTCTCTCCTTCGCTCTTCTTAGCCTTCGCAGAAAAACCCTAGAAATTAACCAGCCAATCCTCTATTCTCCATTCCCCGATTTTCATTTATTGTATTATTTTGCTTCAATCGCCAACCCCTCCTCCAAGTCAACGCGGGAACCCCTCAATTTGCATTCCAAAATCTCGATCTATGTCGTCCGAGATCGAGGTCGTCGAGGAGGTGTCGCGCGATGAGCAATCGCCGGCGGCGGGCGTCGGTGATGGCGTGCCGGAGGAGAGCCTCCGTAACGACGTGTACACGGCGGCGGCGTACGGGGATTTGGAGAAGCTGCAGAGATTGGTGGAGCAAGAGGGTTGCCCCGTCACCGAGCCCGATGGGTTGGGTTACTACGCGCTTCAGTGGGCTGCACTTAACAATCGCACTGCCGCTGCTCAGTACATCATTGAGGTTCTTTGATCGGTTTGTTGAATTGCGTTTGCTTACTTTTGCTTCTTGAGCTTGTCCATTGGTTTCACCCTTTGTGTCCTTTATGCATCCGTTGTTTTGGCATTTACTGAATTAGTGTTTTTTACTCCAACAAAAGAAAATAAAATGTAGGAGTTAGTTACTCGTTGTTGTTGGTTAAGGAGGGGTGTAGATGTAGAAGAGAAGATGATTTGATGATGAGGATGAGGGTCATGCTTTTGGCTTGAATTTTTCAAAGTAGCTTAGCGCAGCTCGTCTTGGCTTGTTGGTTATGTTTATGTTATGAAATGGCTTCGCTTGTTTGTGGTGGAACTGCATGCATGAATGGAAATTTGGCTTCATAAATCGTGTGGAATTAGACCTTTTTTCTTTCTGTTGATGTGGCGTACGAAATTGAGTGGTTGGTTTGTGGTTGGCAGCATGGGGGAGATGTGAATGCAACGGATCATACTGGCCAGACGGCCCTACATTGGTGTGCAGTTCGGGGTGCTATCCAGGCTGCGGAGCTTTTACTTCAGGAGGGTGCTCGAGTGAGTGCTGCCGATATGAATGGTTATCAGGTTAGATTGATCTTGATGTTTTAATCTTTATTAAAGTGATTGCTGGTGGGGTAAGGCAATTGAAGTATGTTTTTAGCTCTTATACCTGGTTGTCTGCATCTGGTTACATCTGCGAAATTGGTAGTTTAGGGTTCTTGTTTTACTCGAAGCACATGCGTGCAGCTGTAAATGTTGTTTACTAATTGTGATGTGCTTGGACTCAGACAACGCATGTTGCTGCACAATATGGTCAGACATCTTTCCTTTACCACGTTGTTTCAAAATGGAATGCTGACCCTGATGTCCCTGATAATGATGGAAGAAGCCCCTTGCATTGGTAATAAAAGATCCACCGTTCAACCTTTCTTTCTATTGAAATGGATGTTTTCCCTTTTCTATTTGTTCCTCATTTCTCTGTAATCAGGCGGCCAATACGTGAACTGATTCTCTGACATATTATTTGTTGAATATGTGTCCTTTGACACTATTTTTACCTATTTATGATGCCCAATGTTTACCTATTTTTACGTATTTCGTCAAGTAAACTGGCAGTGTTGTTGGTTTGTTATTTTAAAGCAGACCATAAACCTAAAAGTGTATTTGGTAGAGTTAAGTCAGAACACTATGTAGAGAGCTGTGCCCAATTAGCCCAAGTTGAAAAATCTTTTTAGCCTAGAGGGTCTTAATTAATTGTTCTAATAAGTAAATGCTTCTTATGAACATTGTGAAATTTCTCTTGGCACATTTTCCATGTAAAATAACCCAGTATGAAGGATTATTTTGGAATTTAAAGGCCAATAGATGGACTACTTCATTTCTGTTACATTTGTAAGCATGTTCATTACATTTATCCTTTGAATTCTCTCAATAATACATTGGTCATATTTTCATCCAATTTTTTTTGTTTCTCGGCATACAAAGTTGCAGTGTTACTGAATTAGTTTCCTCCGTGCTATTTGTTGGGTTGCACATTCGTATTTCCCTTCTAAATAAATTTTGAATTGTTCCGCTTCAGTGAAATTTTTATATAATTCTTCAATATTTTAGTGCTATACTTTATGCTTCCTTTCTCACTTGAATTTTAGGGCTGCTTACAAAGGTTTTGCCGATTGTATACGTCTTTTATTATTTCTCGATGCTCATAGGGGACGTCAAGATAAAGAGGGTATGTTTTAATGCTCTATCCCGAACTCCTTTTATTCTCCTCTAACTATCCATTCATTAAATGATGAATTTATCTTTTGATTTTCAAAGCATTATTATAGTTTTTTTTTTTTTATTATTATTATTATTTTTTTAAAATTTTTTCAGGTTGCACTCCTCTTCATTGGGCTGCTATTAGGGGCAACCTGGAGGCTTGTACTGTGTTAGTGCAGGCTGGCAAGAAGGACGATCTGATGGTGGCAGATAATACAGGCCTTACACCAGCACAACTTGCTTCTGATAAAAATCACAGACAAGTTGCTTTTTTCCTTGTAGGTGTTTTATAATCAACACAGTTTGATTTGATTAGTAGTTTGCTTTCCATCTTTTCAAAATATTCCCACCCCTTGTCATTTGAAAATTGGACTGGCTCTGGCTTATTTTCCTGAAAAGCATTTGTGTTCATTGAATTTATAGGATAGGTGCTTGGACTATGTATTTTTATATCTTAACCATTTATGGATATCATCTAGGGAAATGCCCGAAGGCTGCTTGACAAACGCCGTGATGGGAACAGCCGACTTGGAAGAATTTCCAAATTAGGACTTGCGCCCATCCTTTGGTGCATAATTTTTGTGCTCTTGGTTACTTATATTCATTCGGTCATCTTGGGTATCTATCTTGGCTTCCACATATGGAATCAATTATGTCTGCATGTGAGCACTTGCATGCATAATTTATTTTTTGCTTTGATGGTTGTCTCACTATCATTTGTATCTTAACTTTTCCTGTAGCAACAAAAATGCCAAGGCTTACAGCTGCAGCTGGTCTTCTTGCATGGTTTGGAGTTTTGCTTGCAACTGTTGGTTTGGTTATGTTTTACAAGTGTAGCTGGTAAGTGATGTGGTCTTAAATTTTACAACTTCTTGAGAATACCCTCTACGCCATTACATACAAGAACAAGATCTTTCTTGAAGAGACCTCTCTAGGATTTTCTTACTGCTGTTATGTAAAATCTCTGTATTTGGATCAGGATTATTGGTGGTTTGAATCTCTTGTTCTCTAGCAATATGTAAATTTTGCAATGTGTTGTCCACAATTGCTTTGATGGTTCTAATCCTCTTTTCTATACAAATTGTTTAGAGAAGTAGTGGGAAATTGAAGTGTAAACCATAGGATTTGAGAGGGATGTATGCAAAGAAGAGTTTTCAGGTGTTATCTCTGACTGTGACATTAAGGTACAAGTACAATTATAAGACCTGCAATGTGGTATAATATTGGGTGGGTGGTAACAAGACAACACCAGAAAAAAATCATTGTGGTAGAGATCATAATGTTGCATTGAGTGAGTGGACATACATGATAATATAGGATTGGGAAAGAATAAAATCTTGCCTTAGGTGGTTTTGATATATGTGGAGTAGACTCGTAGCTCCCTAGTTAGGAAAATAGAGCATTGATTGGATGAAGGGTAGTTCTGATGCTTGAGGCAGAATGAGATAAAAAAATTATATGTTAATAGTTTGTCCATACACTGTAGACATCAAAACTTTTTGGCATTGTTTGAATCATGTTGCAGAAACTGGTTTCTGAGAAAAGTCTTGGTTTCTGTTACCAAAATCCAGATTAATAAAGACTATTATGTGTTATTTTATGGTACAACCAAGTCTAATCTAAGAATCTCTTTCCTTGCTACCTAGGATTGCTAGATAATACGGTCATGGGTCTCACAAGTATGACTGAAACCTGTATATTTACAACATTTCTATTCACTGATGCCAACTTCTGGGTGTATATCCTTAGTAGCTTGTCTTTGAAAGTAAATTTAGTCTAACTCAATTATAAAATCAACTTATAAGGTGAGGTTAGTCCTCACTTATATGTAGGACTCAACAACACACAATTAACGCTGATGACTGAACATCTTGAGCACGATATTAGATATTTGTGGGTGGTATTAGACTTTAATACCATCTTAGAAAGTGAGGTCTGCCCTTGCTTATATATATATATATATATATATATATATATTGTATTTTGACTATCTCTAATTGATGTGGGATCTTTAACATATATTCTCACTTAAGTACTAGACATCTCAAGCGTTTGACTAGATCTTTGTAGGTTGTCTTGTAGTGGTCCGATAGCGATATCGAGTGACATGATAAATCCAATAAACATTGCTAGGATATGATTTGATAGCATCTTAGTAGATTTAGGCCTAACTCAACTTTACAAGATTGACTCTAAGGTGAGGTTTGCACCCACTTATACACTATAAGCACTATTTCTAGTGGGAATTCCAACAACTCCCTCATGTTGAGGACTGAACACCTTAAGCCTGAAACTAGATATTTGTGTGTGGTCTGATAACGGTTAGATAGCAAGTAGTCTAACTAACCTTACTAGTTAGAAAGTTGATTTAGGCATAATTCAATCATATAAAACCGGCTTGTAAGGTGAAATTTGCGCTACTTGTACATTGTAATTTGTTTATACTTCTAGTTGGTGTGGTATCTTCAACATTTCATTGTTAAAATGTTTGATAAATATATACTAAGTGTCTAGTAGAGCTTCTCAACAACTCTTTTCGTAACCTTTTTGTTTGACCTCTATAGATAACAAATCAACGACATTCAATCTAGGGTGGTATCAATCCAGAAATAGACATTCTATATATCATATTTAATTTTCACTTGCTGATTCAGTGAATATCCCGTTTCAAATTGTTTGTAGATGCCTGCCGCATTCTATATTGAAGCTCTCTTTCATTTGTTTTATAGTGTTATTTTATTTTTTGTTTTCTTAATATCTCATTCCCCCCCTCTTGCAGTAAGGATCCTGGTTATATCAGAATGAATATGCATGACACTCATGAGACAAAAGATGATGTGAGTTTTTTTTTCACCTAATATCTACTTCAATTTTGTCAACTTCTCCCTCAGATTTTATACAGTATAGTATATGGCATTGTCTTAAAAGATTGGATGATTGTGACAGGAGCCTCTTTTGAAGATTGAGATAAATAATCCTGCTTTACTTGCTGGAAACTGGTCCCAGCTTTGTGCAACTTGCAAGGTTCTCTTTGCTTTCTTTTGATTGTCTTACTCTGAAGTCTATAAATGTCTTGCAATCATAGACTACAAGTGCCCATGCTTCTTTGCATTGAATGGTTTCTAACAATTTCATGTTGCCTTTTCTTTAGATTGTCAGGCCTCTTCGAGCAAAACACTGTTCTACCTGTGATCGTTGTGTGGAACAGTTTGATCATCATTGTCCCTGGGTGTCTAATTGCATTGGCAAGGTACTTCTGGATGCATTTTTGTTTTACATGCATTGCATTTGACTGCTAATTGAATATTTTAAGCTTTTTCAATGTATCATTTACTTAAACAATCTGGGACAATTTGTTAAATTCTGTCCTCTACCTTTGGTATGGAGCACACCTAGTGAACCTCTAGCATGTGGCATGCCATTTTTTAATAAATGCACCTTTTGATATCAAGGGACACTCCTTATTTGGTGATCTACATTACGTATGGGGATTTTTATAGTGCGGACAGTTAATCTTCTAGTGATTGTTTAGTTTAAATCTTGCGATATAGCTACAAATAAAATTGTTTCTACTTTATTTGAGTCTGTTCATAAAAATCAAAGTATGCCATTTATATTCAGTAAATAATAAGTGTTGGATAGGTTATACTATTAATATTGTCTAACTTTGTTGCTAGAGCTATGATGATTACTAATCCTACTCACTGCGACGATTTTTTTTTTGTTCTTCTCATTATCTTTAATTTTGATTGAGCAATTTTTCTTTTTTTTTTTTTCTGGCTGGTTGAAATAATCTGATTTGATCTGATTTTGTTACAATTATTACTTCAGAAGAACAAGTGGGATTTCTTTGCTTTTCTTATTCTTGAAGTTTCAGCTATGTTGGTTACTGGTGGAGTTTGTCTTACAAGTATGTGTCTGCACTGAAATTGAGTTACTGAGTTATGCAGTTCATTCAACTGCTCTTTAAACTGCTGATGAAAACTAAATTTGTGTGGGCAGGAGTGTTAACTGATCCACTTGCACCTCATTCATTTGGGGCTTGGATTCAGTATGTTGGTAAGAATCACACTGGTGCAATATCATTTCTAATAGCCGATTTTTTCCTCTTCTTCGGTGTGTTTGCTTTGACTGTTGTGCAGGCTAGTCAGGTACGTCTTATTTTTTGTGTGTACAATTTTCTCCTGATCCTATGCACGTCTTTATTCATATGTTTTCATTCGTGACCTAGATATCTCGCAATATTACAACAAATGAGATGGCAAATGCAATGCGTTATAGTTATCTCAGAGGTTCGGGTGGTAGATTTAGAAACCCATATGATCATGGGATCAAGAAAAACTGTTCCGATTTTTTGATCAATGGTTACAATGAAGATGTGGAGTGCATTGAAGAATTAGGTCAGACAGAGGAAGGTGTAGGAATGATGAACATTGGAAGAAGCTCAAACTTAGCAAATGGAGACTCGCATACCCGTGGTGAATATGCAAGGGGCCATGGAAATGGACAATATGTCATTAATGTGAATTCCAACAGTACAAATTCCAAAACACATAATGGTCATGTTCATTCTTCTCATTGTAGTCATAATAACCATGGCAAAACCAGAAACGACAGTGCTCCCTTGGGCTTAGGTCTTGGACTTGGACGGAACAGCAGATCTGTGACATCCTCGTCTTGATATTTTCATTTCATGGTGAACCTAACCTGTAATGTATTATAGGCACGTGTCTGGGTTGGTTGGTTGGTATGTTTACGGTAATTCAATCTATTTGTGGCTCTTGTCTACCACGCCCCCTGCAATTTTTGTGCTATTACATTTAGTCATCCTATTCATTTTTCTTTTCTACTTCTGTATCTAATTTAAAAGCTGATAAGTATCGCCTTGAAAGCTATATATGAATGAAATTTGAATGTATTTGCCAGAGGTTTTAACCTCTCTTAAATTGCAAATGTTATGAGAAAAGTTGTTCTTTTCGATAACCTTACATATCTACTTTATTAATTCAACTGATTAGTTAAAATTTCATAGAGCCAATTTTGTTTTGTAATTTTATATACAATTTAAAATAATTAAAGATTTAATATATAGAAGGTAATGTAAAATATTGAATGATTGAATTAAAACTATGTATATACTGTTAGCACCGAGTAATTTGATTTAAGAATAAGAGGTTTAAAGAAGTACGAATATTTTATTAGTTAAAAGTTTATAAAAAGAAAAATTAACAATTTAAATTTTATTTCTTAAGAATATTTCTTTTAAACCAAATTTTTTATACCTTTTCTCTTAAGATTTTATAATTTTCTAGATCTGAATTTGTTACAAGGATGTTAGCAAGGAGGAGAGGATGATCAAGTGATTAGAAACTTTCTTTGTCTTTTTTTTGGAATATTTGTTTGTTGGATTTTTGCATGTATTTGACTAACAAAGATGAATCTCTACTACTTCTTGGTTGTAGTATTATATTCAGCTTGATGATTAGAGTTCCTTGTGGACAGATTTGAGCTCTCTTTGAGCCAATGACAATGGGTTTTCTAGGTAAGGAATACTATTTTGGATGATCTTAGTTGATGAATATGAAATATGCCTATTTTTTTATGAGTGAAAGTTTCAGTAAACTAATGTTGTTTTACATGTCTATAATTTTTTTTATTTTATCAGAATCTGAAATACTTTTGTTGCATTTGTGTATGGTGTTCTTCCGTGCGTGCATAATTTGAAGTATTTTTGTTGGATATGTAAGTTTGATGTTCCTTATATGCATGTTGAGTTTCGATCATTGTTTTATATGTTGAACTAAGGTTCTTCTTTATATGTTTAATTGTAGTTTTCATTTTATTTTAGTCTTATAAGTAAGAAATTTAATGTTGTGTCTAAAAGAGTGGGATAGGAACGTGTTTTGAAGTAACGAAGATAATTTTGTTTATAGAATTATTCTTTGAGTCACTATAGTAAGTGTTTTGTTTGTTATCTTCATTAAGCGAAAACATATTTGGTTAAGTGCGGGTTTCGTTTGAGTCACTTTAGGATTTGTTTCGTAGGATATCTTCGCTCAGTCTACTTTGCAAAAGCAAACGCGCCTAAGCGAAGATATCGTCTAAGTCACTCCAATGAGTGTATTATATGATATCATCATTTAGTAGAACTATTTTCGTTCAAATAGAGATATTGTTTAATGTTTATGTTACATATATGTATGTTTGTATGCAAAAATTATTGAATTGTATGTTTGAAAGATTTATTGTTTTAGTTAAGTGAATTATAGTGTACACATATAATTTGAATGTTGACATGTATACGTGTGAATTGAGGTCACAAATCTAGGATGATATGTTAATCATGAATGAAACATGGTTTAAGAAAAAATCTAGAAATTCTTTAATTTCACTTATGGTCTAAGTCACGTAAACTAAAACATCAAGTTGTGAGAATTTGAAAGAGAATTTATTGTATTGTTAGAACACATGTAAGGGTTTAAAGAGTGAATTAGAATACATATTAAGGTCAAGATATGGATGTATCTTAAACTTGTCTTGATTCATCTAGTCGATATCTGCATATATGAAAGTATTAAAATGTGTCAGGTGTTAAATCTTGAGTTGAGAATGTTTAACACAAAGCTTTCGAAATATGTTCTTTTAGAAATTTAAAATTTATAACTTTTTAATATTCTTTTAGAAGTTTATATTTGTATTTTGTATTTGTTATTTATGTGTTAACCTCTTATAATTATAATTATATTGTATATACAAACAAAACTCATGTTAGAATTATTCTGTTTTAGTTTAACAAACTAAATTTATTATAATTTTTTTAATTTGCTTTGTTTATATACAAGTGATATTTTACGATTAGGTAAACTTAAGAAAACTCATGTGATATTTTAAATGATTAGGTAACTAATGCACTTTATATACTTTACATATAATAATTGCATGATTATTATTATATAATCACGTTAAATTTTGATCATATTATATACCTTAAATCCATTTTCTTATTAAAAATAAAATTATAGTATGTATATGTTTTTACACTAGATATGTGTCCCACAAGTTATGAATTTTCATTTATAATTTTCATTTATAAATAGATGTAAATTGTAAAAGCATATTCAATTATTATTCAGTTTTAAAAAAGATAAAGTTTTATCCTTATGATCTAACATGATAACAACATTATTGTATTTTTGTATTCATAAAAATAGTTTTCTTAAGAAAGTTTAGGTTAACTATAATGATCTATTAAGAAATTAACTCAATAGTTTTATTTTTCAACTTTTTTATAAGAAAAAATATAAAAAGTCAAATTAATTTCTTTGTGAAATAAAATTATTTTTTATAAAAAATTTGTACAAGTTTTATTATATAGTTTCTTTAAATTTTTATTTTTAATTTGTTTATAGGATAATTTCAACTTCTAGAAAAATCAATTTTTGTTTTTAAATCCTTATAAAAAAGTGTTCAAACAAATTTTAAATGAGTTTTTCCCAGGTAATTTTTTTAAAAGTTTAAATATTTTTGACAAATTAACATTTGATTTTATCTGAAGAAAAGGATAATGATATAGGACATTTAATGTGTGAAGAGACAGATGGAAAAGACAATGAATGGGAGGTAAGCTGTCATTGTTTTTATAAAGATATTTTGAGCATATTAAGATGAAAATGACATGAATATTTTTGGTGCATTCATGAATTAAAATTAGACATTGATTTTGATATCATGCTTAATAAAAAAATACACTAAGATCAATTTATATTGTTAATATGAAAAATATGTATAGAACTACATATAACTTTGGTCCATATTTCTTCAATTGGGGGAGATCTGTTAATTGTTACAGAAAAAATAATACACACTTTACCAATACCAAAATAGGATGAAGGATTAAAGGTGGCGCACCACATGTATCAAGATTCATATATAACTTATTAACATTTTTTTTAATAATACAATGATATAGTAACATCTAAAACCATCAATAATATTTTAAACACTAATTAAGTTGTTGTTTAACTAATGATCAAATTCTTTGAAAAATATTTTAGAATAATTATTTTAATAATTAAATATAAGATATATACGGTTTTTTATAGGTGATAAGATTTTGTGTGCACGTTACTAGTATTTTTCAGGCTCCCAAATATTTAATACATGTTTAATTATTGATCGAAGTAGCATAGTACAAAAGATATTTTGATTCATACTTAGCATTTGATTATTACAGATGATAAATACTATTAAATTTATATTTTTGGTGTTGGTAAACCTATTGTGTTAATAAATCTATTTATAGAAGGAACTATTATATGTTGAATGGTGTATCCTTAAATATATATCACAATTTCTAGTAATTAAATGTAGAGAATATGTTTTTTTCTTTTTAACATGGGGTAACTATTTTTACATGGAAATGAAACATTTTAGGCATGCCAAAAAAATAGGGAAGATCATGGTGATTTGGATATAATTTTCTGTATTTTTTTCAAATTGTATATTTTAGAATTCATCTTATATTATATCCTAGAATATTTTGAATCAAGATTAAAATTAAGAATAAATAATGTATATCTATGTAGATATTATTATGTTGTTGCAGTAATTAGTGTATTGCTTAAAATAAAAATTTAAACATAAAATCATTTGAAATAAACAAAATGAATCTATAGTTATCATTCTCTTAAAATACAATATTAAATTAATAAAATAATTACTATAAATAAGATAATAGTTATAATAAATAATACATTATAACGAAGAGAGTGAAATAAATTGTAAACTCAATTTAATTTAAATAAAAATTGTCTTTTTTATTGAGTTAAACTCAATTAAACTTAATACAATTCAATCCTGTATAACTTAAGTAACAACATATAAATTTTTAATATAAGATATATATTTAATATGATAAAAAATATTTCTATTAATATTAATTATATTAATATAGTTCTTATTTAATTTAATCAATTATTCTATTAATTAAATGTATATTTTTTAAATATTAAATTATTTAAATAATAATCTATTTAGAAAAAGAGATTTAATTTTTTTAATAAAAAAATGGTATAAAATTAAAACTAATGATCCAACACAATCGGAGTTTGATAAAGGATAAACGGAGTTGGATTAAGTATAATAAAAAATAAAATAAAATTTAACTTAATCCAATTAAAAAAAATAAGATGACGAGTTTGACCGAACCTAACTAATGTGGTAACAAACTAATTTATTATGAATATTTTAAATGATTTTTCGATAAACAAATATAAAAGTCAAATAACTTATTTTTAAGATATAAAATAATAGTGTGAGCTTAAATTATTCTTCTAAATTTTTTTAATAACTCGAATATTATTATCAGTATTGGTCATATTTTTTCTCTGAGAATTACTTATGATAATAAACATTTTACTATTCTCTTAAGATTTAGGAAAATTACGTGAATAATGTAGTGGGGTTAATAAAAAAAAAAAAGGAAGAAAGAGAGTGAGAGAGCGGAAGGGGTGGACGTGGGACCCGCATGCACGAGTATGACCCCACTCTTCTCGTCTATTCTTATCTCTACACTCTCTCACTCCGCTCTTACTGCCACGTGTCTTCCATCACCCCTTTTTCTCCTGCTTCACTTCCGCACGCTTTTCTTCTCTTTTCTTCTCTTCCCTTCTCCTCTGCTCTCTGTTTTTCTGTTTCAAAGGTTCCTCATCAAAACCTAACACAACAACATCACTTTTTCTTTTTTTTTGTATTTCCTGCTTTCAAGAACGCTTCATTAATCAATAAACCTTACAATCGCTTTCTCTTCTCCTGGAAGAGAGGTACAGTCTCTGCTTCTGTACAATAACAATAATCAAATAATAATAATAATAGAAACAATCTAAACGGAGGAGTAATCTTGATCGTTTGAAGACTTAGGTTTTTTCTCTTCGTGGTGGTGGTCACTGAAGTAGTACCGTATGAATTATTTTTTGAATTGCCATAAAAGTTGATCGACGTGCTTTTTTTGTTGTTGCTATTAGTGTTTTGTGAGTTTGCTGTTATTCTGTTTGGTTGATATTAATTGTGTGATGGTTGCTTGATCATGATCACTCATCAATATGAATAATTCTGCGATGATCTTTTTCCCACAAAACTTGAACTGTGGTTAGTTTGACAGAGTTTGTTTTGTTTACTTTATTCGTTTCTTCATGCAGTTCAGTCCAACAACACCAGAAAATCGTTGAAGTGGGATGGGAGCTTGAGTTTCTTTGGCATATTTCATATGCGTATGTGATCAAAGGGTATCTATAGGCAATTGAGTGATGGGAGGTATCTCCTCTAGGAAGAGAGATCAACACGTGGTGGAAGATGATTTACAGAGAGGAATCTCGGGAAGATATTTTAGAAGTGGCAGAAATTTACGTTCCAAGTCCAATCAATGTCCCGGACGGGGAACCTGTCCCTCCCTCATGGATTTGTGCATAAATAGGATACGCGAGGTGCATGCATCTTGTCACCTTGTTTGCTTTTGATTTTTGTTATTTTTTTTCCCTTACATGGTTGCTTGATTCACATGTTTTGAGTTATAACAGGATTTTCACAAATACAATTCCTTTTCTATTCTTCCGAGAGACATTAGCCAGCAGATCTTCAATGAATTCGTCGATTCTCACTGCCTAACAGAAGCTTCTCTCGAAGCTTTCCGAGATTGTGCTCTTCAGGTACTGTTTTAGATGCTTGGTGAAATTGGAAGCGTTGCCTTGATCCTAATTTTCTTCTTACGAATTTCTGTTACAAAGATGACCCTACTTATGTTTTTTGTTCTGCATGGCAGGATATTGACCTGGGTGAATATGGTGGAGTGCATGATAACTGGATGGATGTCATCTCTTCCCAAGGGTTGTCTTTACTTTCAGTTGATGTTTCTGGTTCTCAGGTGACAGATAATGGACTACGACTCCTAAAGGATTGCTCAAATCTTCAAGCATTGACTCTCAATTACTGTGATCAATTTTCAGAATATGGGCTCAAGCACATTAGTGGTAGAGTTACAATTCTTATGATCAGTTTTTCTGACCAGAACACGTCTAGTTTATGAACATAGGAAGAACATACAAATGATTGAAATTAGTTATGTAAGTTTTCTGTCTTTTATTTTGTGTCTTTGCTTGTGGTATACAGTGCAGAATTATTCTTAGATTAAGGTTGTTTTTCCTTATTGTTGCTCTAAAAGAAATATAAATAATGAAAAGAAATCCTAATTGAACATTATGTAAAATTGGAATTACGAGCTATGGTTTTTGAATAACAATATTATTTGTTCTGAATCTTATGGTAGCAAATGGGTTAGGTTTACTTGCTAAAGGTGAAAGAGTTCTGTCAGATTAACGTAAACAATTAAGAACCCAATTTGTTTCTGTAGGTCTTTCAAACTTGGATTCCTTGACTATCAGGAAGAGCAGCAGTGTCAAGCCTGATGGAATGCGTGCTTTCTCCAACTTATTTAATCTGGAGAAGTTGGACCTTGAGAGGTGTTCAGAAATTCATGGTGGATTTGTTCATCTTAAAGGTTGCTGCTATCCTTCATTCTTGCTCATTTATATGCAAGAAGTTAACTTATTTCTAATGTAATTGATATTTTATAACCAATCTCACACGACTTTAAAGTTAATGTGATTATGGATTTTCATCATTATTGGTTAATGGGGGGTGGTTGCTGTTGCCTGTGCTTAATGGTAATGATAAATTAGGGGTTGCCAATGGAGGACTACCAACAGGAATTGATCCCTGGACCTTCGAGTCAAGAAGGCTAATTGATCCTACCAGTCCTCCCAGCCTTCATTAGCTTCTTTAAGGGGCTCATTATTTAGATATTATCCTGCTTAGGGTGCTCTTTTATACAGCATAATTATGAAATTACTAGGTTATAGATTTAATTTTTGTCTCAATAATACAGGTTTGAAAAAGCTTGAGTACCTCAATATTGGATTCTGTAAATGTGTTACGGATTCAGACATGAAGTCTATCTCAGGTATTGATCATAAGATGATATGGTTTTTATCGTAGTTATTGCATTTCAGGTTTATTTATGTTGTACAAAGGCAGTATTACTGTGTCTCTGCATTGTGTCTCATTCATTTGTTAGTTATCTGAGATCAGCTTTTTTATGACATTGTAATCTAGTGTGTTGCATTTATTCTTATTCCTAGTTAGCAAATAACAAAAAACTGGGTGGGGGCAACACTGTTCTCCAAATTTGACTTTCTAATTTTTTGTTTTTTGCTTTCTTTCTCAGGCTCTCCACTCACTCTACTAATAACCCCCCTTAAAGAGTAGCCTTACACAAAAACCTATCTATTATGTGTCTGCCTTTTTGTGTGATTAAGAAATGTACACATAAATATGAGTATTTTGCTTTAACAAATACACCAGACAAACTTTTAAACTGCACATGCCGCAATTTTTCTTCGGAAATCTTTGGTCTAGACTTCTAGAAACTTTAACTCTGACGGGTTGGTTGAATGGGACAGCACGAGGTTTTGCATTTGACTAGTTCCTGGCTTAAGCATCCACTTGTCTCCTTGGGTTGAGGTACTTGTAAATCTTTACAAGTGCTGAGTTAGGAAGCTTGCCTGTCTTGGGTTGGAGGGTGAGTTTTTTTATAAAAAAAACTTCTAGAAACTTTGTTTTGTCTTTGGTTATTGGGGATGCATGTGAAACTATCTTCTGAAAAATACTATCCTTCACCAATGCATAACTTCCGAATAGGGATGACAATTGCACCTTCACCAATGCATAACTTCCGAATAGGGATGACAATTGCACCCAAACCCAACAGTTACTTGCAAAATACACCCGTGAGTTTATACTGGAACATGTGGTTTTGCAACTTAAATCAATTGCTGCATTTATCATCAGTTCTTTTTACTTCTAGAATCAGGAAGCTAGGTCTTAATATTTTTGAGCTGACTGTTGGCATATAACGTTTCAGAGCTTATAAATTTGAAGGAGTTACACATTTCCAACAGCAGTATTACTGATATTGGGATTGCCTATTTAAGAGGTATATTTCCAGTGTTTGGCATCCATTACAAGTGTCTTAAGACTCTATAACTGTTGCTGCTATTTTGCACACATGCCATATCTCTATTGGTCAATATCCATTGTCAACTAAAAGTATCATATAATTACTATCATCAAAATAGGGTTTCAGTATATTGAATAAGTTCATAACTTTGTTTGCTCTAGGTTAATTCTGTTTTCCCCATTATACATTGCCTGGGTATTTCTTTCTGGCTTACAGGTTTGGGGAAGCTTACCACATTAAATGTGGAAGGATGCAATATTACTGCTGCATGTTTGGAGTCTATTCATGGTAAAAATCAATTCTGAACTTATCTTTTTAGTGCCATTTCATTTTATTTTTCAATTTTAGACAGCTGTTATGTTTTCTGGAAGTTACTCTGCAATTCATGAGCTTCCTATCATTTTTATTTGGATAATTAAGGATTTGACTAGTCCGGCATGCAATCAACTGCTGCTAAAGCGGGCAAAGGCTATGTTTTAACTTGGAAACTCATTTTCTTAGAATTCCAATGGTTAAATTCTCCTAGTTAGTTCTTTAACACATTTTTTTTATACAGCCTTGGCTTCTTTGGCATGCTTAAATCTCAACAGATGTGGTATCTCCGATGATGGATTTGAGAAAATCGCTGGTAATTTTGATATAAAATGACCCAGTTTGAGGACTTAAGAGTGTCATGTTCTTACTTCTTGCTCTAAGGATGGCAAATCATTGGATTCTTGGTTTTACAGCATGTTCTTTCCTGCAGGTCTTAAAAGCTTGAAGAGGTTAAGCCTGACATTTAACAGAATCACTGATGCATCTTTAGTTCATCTGAAAGGTACTTAAAACATCAATATCTCATAAGACTGACTATTTTATTCACATGCTGCTTTCCTAAATTAATAGAAACTCTTGTTTTTTTTTTGCTGTTTTTACTAATTCTGCAGACTTTTCCCTTTGTGTTTTAATTCCTTTTACTTTCAATAGTTTTACATGAACATCATAACGTGATTTTCATGCTTTTCTATCTGCAAAATGTCCTGATTGTTACAAACTAAAAGGAGAGGTGAGAAACCACTTCTACATTATAAATTTTCCTGAAGAGTCCTTCCTTAGACGCTGACATGTCTAATGAACTAATTCAATTTTTGAAGTAAACGTATTGGAAATAAAGGATGTATGAAAGTCCAATCTTAATATCTCTTTTCATTACTCATAGAAATTACTCATATAAAAGGGCACACGAAACTGAAAAATTGGAAAGAACCTAGAAATTATCAGGTGCATAATATTTATATGCTTAAAATAAATTGCCCATCTGGTCCCTAAAGCCCACCAACTTTTAACATGTTTAAGTGCTTGTGGAATTACAACAACTAGTTTTTATATTCTACAAGTTCGGGTCATTATTGCTACTGGGATGTTGACTATCATCAATCATCATTTATACGACTTGTTCACTATCACTAAATATTTTTTTCTTTTTACAGGCTTAACAAATTTGGAGTATTTGAATCTGGATTCCTGCAGGATAGGTGATGATGGGCTTGCTAATTTGACAGGTTTGCACTATATTTAAGTAACCATTTTCCTTTTGTTAGATTTAAATGGTCATTACATTGTTCAAAGTTTGAATAGATTTTTCACACTAGTTAAAAGTTTTATTGATCTGTGCCTGGCGATTTGACACGAGGCATTGAGGTTTTATTTGCCTTTATGCCATTTTTAGCTGAATGTTGAATGTCATGATTCTTAAGACAATAAAAATTGAGATGGAACAGAGCCATGTGAAACTTGGCTCATTCCAACTTGAATATCTGAATTGCACTTATAAAATTGTCGTGGGGATTTAAGCAAGCATTTAGCCTTGACAGTGTGTTTGGAATGTATATATATACGTTCTTGGTCTTGGTCACTGGTGGCTTTAATTCAGTTTTGCGTATATAATATTTTTAAATTTCCTTAATTTGTTCTATCAAAATGCTTTCTGAAGGTGGAAGAAAATGAGATTTTAGGAATTAAATAATTTCATTTGAAGTATCACCTATGGTGTGAAATTATAGTTATTTGTTCTTTCAGGCCTCACACTCTTGAAAAGTCTGCTGTTGTCTGACACTGACATTGGGAATAGCGGGCTGCGTTATATATCAGGTTGGTTATACATTCCTGTATATATGGTTTTTAAATAAAAATATAAACTTTATTTTTGAGTTTTTTGGCAGACCAAATTCAAATTAGATTATTGGTATGTTACTATATTTGTTGGTTATGCTTCATGGTTAGAAAATATTGGCTTGCTAAGGCTATGTCTATGAGGTATTCTATATATCATAGCTCCTTATTTAGTTGGTGGATGTCAGATATTAGTAAGAAAATTGAAATTGTTTGCTTTTTTACCATTTTTTGCATTAAATCATCATAGACTATTGTATTTACCCAAATATGAGTGATTTTTTCTTAATTTAAATCATAAGTGTTATCAATCTGGCCCGGCAGTGCTAGGATGAGGTTGCTGTTTATGAGATTTTAATTTGATTCAAAACATTATGTGGTTTCAGGACTTCTTTCATTAAAACTAAACATTGTCAAAATATGAAATTTATCTGTTTGTGTAGTGTTTTGTAGTTACATCTACAAATGCACACTTACACTAGTGTGCCGTTGGAGATCTTTACTGACGCATGTATTGATTATGTGGTTCTTGCTTTTATCCAGGTTTAAATAAACTCGAAGATTTAAATCTTTCATTTACTACAGTAACCGATAGTGGCCTGAAAAGGCTGTCAAGATTGACACAACTTAAATCACTTAATCTGGACACCCGACTGATTACCGACAAAGGACTTTCAAATCTTATCAGTAAGCATTTTTACATTCATTTATCCACTTCTTTTTTCTTTGGGTTCTAGTACACCCTTATCCATCTAGTTTAGATTGTGATTTTAGTTTCCCAGGACTTTTCCAAGCAAATCTGGTCCCTCTAATTTTAAAACCTAAAATCCTCAAAATCTTATTTTCTATTAAAACAGTTGGGATATTTGACGGATTTAGGATATTTTATATTTAAAGCTTTTGATGTCAGAATATAGAGGAAATTTGATAAACATATAAGGACTAGTAAGGGGATATTAGGGTTTGAAGAAAAGGAAGATTTTGGATTTCTTTTTGTTTTTGGTTAAATTTTATATTTTAGTTGGCTGAGTGTGGAGCCAAAAATATTGGAAATGATTTATTTGATTCAACTTGTAAAGAGTTTGAAAATTTTAAGTAAAAGGAAATTGACAGAGGAACTTAATTGACGTAATTACAAAAATTGGGAAATTAAATTCACTCTAAAACTTATTTGAGGACCAAAACCATACATTAGCTATAGTAGAGGAACTAAAAAGTAAGTGCAACTAATATTTTTTAGTCCCCTTTTTATGCGGCTTCACCCGAGATAAGTTTTTTAAATCATTTGTTTTGTCATATGAACAGTTTTGCGTATTTATAGAGGGTACTAGCTCCTAATTGTGAGTAATCATCAATGTTAAATATTGCCAAGGTGTGATTCTTCTACTTAAACCTATTACCAATCTCTACAGTTTAATCACCTTGCCCGGGCACATATTGCAAGTGAACATTAGATCTATGGTTTAGATTGTTGATTGAAATAGAGGTTTTAATTTTGACACTACCCTGTATACAATGAATACAATTCAAAACTGTATCAAACCAAGTGGGGACGGAACCAGCCTAGAGTAGTACGGGGGCAACCAAAAAAGTTTAAAGTAATAAATATATATACACAAAAATTTAATACAATATTTTTATAGATATAATTAAAACATCAACTACATTAGTAATTTATTAAAATAAAATATATACACTTATACATAAGATTACATGTTTTGAAATAATAAGATTATAAATGTTAATAATTAGAGTTATATGCTACTATTTTTTTCTTCTAAAAAGAGATATAATAATTATGGTTCAAAAAAATATAATAAATCACAATATGTTATTTTACTTATCATACATTTAAGAATAATTTTCTTTTGAATTTTTGGAAAATGAGAAAAAAGTAATGTTGTCAGTGTCTTGAAAGCAAATTTTGTCAAAATTTTGGTATATTTCAATAACTATTTATAAAGAAAAACATTAAAAATAAAAATGAGTAATTCTCAAATAGTTCATCTAAAATATTAAAGAACAAAATTATCTTCACAAAAAGTATAAAAAGTAGAATATTTGGTTAAAACAAAGAATGTTATTGTGTTTTATTTAAACTATAAAAAGAAAATTAATAAACTAATTATCTTAAAACTAAATTACTATATTATATATTATGTTATAGTATGTTATATTAAAATAAAATCTGAAAAAAGTAGGGGGGGATGTCCCGTCTCTGAAACCAATCATGTATTGATCCTTTTGTATTTGGGGGCTATGTGTATATTTACTGTTTGATTGTCCATACTGCTATGTAATTAATTTCTGTGGAAGCTATGATTAATTTTTCTTGTACCGATTGCTTCAATTCTAGCTGTCTCATTGGTCTTGTATTTAACAGGTCTGAGTGGATTGGTAACATTGGATCTCTTTGGAGCACACATTTCAGACCAGGGAACTGCATATTTACGATGTACGACTGTATGCCATTCCTAACAGTATAGTTCTCTAATCTACCTTATTGCTAGTTGACTTTGTTAACTATCTTTATAACTTAGTAGTCTACATTTGAAATGGAAGTGCATCGATAATAATAGGGGTTTTCTTGCCATTTTCTTTTTAGGAAATCTTATGCTTATCACGTAGGTATTGGGCTACAAACTTTGAATTTTTCATGGAAATGTTATAATCAGTCCAGAAAATAAATTTAAATTTGTTTAACTGGAGAAACGAGTGGTGCAAATTCTAGCTATCTAGTGCAAGTGGTTTATTTTTTATGACGTTTTCACTTACACTTACAAATTTGATGTTGAATCTTTTCTCTTCGTGTAGACTTTGATGGCAACCTTATTTTATCTGACCCCTCTAGAATTAATGTAAAATAGAACACTGATTGGTTTCTTTATATGTGTGTGTATATATATTAATTTCTCTTCTTTTAGCTAGCATAAGGACTTAGTGGAATCTGCAATAAGTCCGTGTTTATTTCTTTTTGCCTGTACTTTGAGCAAACAGTGTAATGACCCAATACAAAACACCAATAAATGGAGGCAGTACTACTTGGCAACACCATTCAACACCAACTCACTCTTTTTTTCATTTGTTTCTGTGTATCGTAAGAAATGAGCACTGATTAAAAATAATGGGAAAATACGGGTTTATGACCCTGTGACTAAGATTACTGGTTATCTTGCTGGCTTAAATTTTAGTTCCTCTTTTGTTCTCCATCTTGCAGCATTCAAGAACTTGCAATCCCTTGAAATATGCGGTGGAAGATTAACTGATGATGGCGTAAAAAATATAAGAGAAATTGTCTCCCTGACACAGCTAAACCTGTCCCAGAATTGCAACTTGACAGATAAAACTTTGGAATTGATATCTGGTATTTTCTGCTTCCCTTCATTACTTTATATACCCCATAAAACTTCTTCCAAAAATAATTGTTTGGCGGATACAGACACAGCTGTAACTTGAATGGCTAGTCAATGATATATTACCTCTTGCAAGTTTAATTTGGATTTTAATTAAGCACCACATGTAGCGTGCAATTGGCACGATTCGCTCAATTTTTGTGCAGAACTGTTGTTAGCTCTAAGCACTACTGGAACACCTAATTCATACCATTTATCATTGGCAACTGAGTGCCCGGATAATCATAATTAAGTATGAAAATGAAAAAAGAGAAAATTAGATGGGGAATATTGTCTCTATTGGTTTTTAATTCCTCCCCTTGCCCTGTAATTAGATCAAATACAAATTTGTCTTGCTTTGTTAACACATCTATCTTATGTTTCTTTATATCTGAATACAGGCATGACAGCACTGAGGTCGCTAAATGTTTCAAATTCTCGTATAACCAATGAAGGACTACGGTATCTGAAGCCTTTAAAGAATTTACGCACTCTTACCTTGGAGTCTTGCAAGGTTACTGCTTCTGAAATTAAGAAGCTTCAGTCCACTGATCTTCCAAATTTAATAAGCTTTCGGCCAGAATAAACCAGGAGGAGAAAATTCTGTTATCTATCTGGTGAACAACTTTCTGTACATATTTATGGCCAGTGTTCCAATAGTTAAGAAAAATGTACATAAAATTGGCATGCAAGAATGTAATTATACTCTATTTTGCATGCTAGTATTTTCCCGTCTAAGAATAATTGTACATATATCTTTCTTTCCCCCTTTCTCACCTGGATTTATATGCCTGATGGGGCTATCTATGTTGTCTGTGTATAATATGATAACATTCTCACGTATGTGTATGTTTGGACCAGTTACTATATCCGTAAAGTAACGAACTGTAACTGGCTTTTAGTTACTGGCTAATGTTTGTGGGATGCATTCCATATTTTATGATTCATTTTATTGTTTCATCGTCATACCATGTCTCAGGCCGCGAGCATAGCAATGTTGGAATTACCACTGAGCAAAAAGAGAATTCTGCTTGTTACGAGGCTCGTGTTGTCAACTTAACCCAGTCAAAATCAGTTATTCGATGCTAGTCTTTTAGCACGCATACTTACTGATGAGGGAATCAAGTTGCATGTCACTTAGTTGCACAACTGTGGACCAGTAAGTGGATAATTTTGTTTCGAAGTGTGAACTCAGAGGCCTAGACTCTTTGGGTAAAACTTATGTTTTGAAAATCAGTATCGAACTGATGTATTGATAATACTAATAGTTAGATTATAGATAAAACAACAAAAAAATGTAATATTATAATTTAATACTACTGATAACAAAAAATCGCGAATTTTATCATTTTTTAATATTAAAAGTACACGTAAAAAGTAAATATTTTTTTGAAAATAACAAGTTAAAATGATAAATAACATACTTTAGGGAAAGAATCAGATTAATATTTAAAGAATATCTTTATAAATAACCATGGATAAATCATAATTAATATCACCCTTGAAGAAATTTGAAACATATGTATTTAAGTAGAAAAGGCACTGCAACCGGTAAGTTTAACACACTAGAAGGAAAACTGAGAAAGAGACTACCTCAGCAAAGATCAAAGAGTAGATTACACATCGATAAATAACAGAATAAAAAGGAGCATGCATCTCCCGTTGCTTGATTTTGTAACAAATTTATCATCTTAAAAATCTAATAACTAATTGAAGGGAAGGTGAAATGAGCAAAAGCAGAAACTAAGTAAAAGGTAATTCCTGCTAAGCCTTCTTCCCAAAGTGTAAAGAAAACTTGTAGACCCTTGTTTCTTGGAAATGTAAAGACCATTAAAAGAATATTTCTAGTATATTGGTGAACCCACATTCTTAACAGTAGCATGAATAACCTGCAGCATAGACAAACCAAGGTTGTCATCAAAGATGGCTATAATGATATTATCAACAGGGTAAGCAGAAAAAGAACTCAAGGAGGATAAATAATATAATTAAGCTATGACAAACATGTACAGAAGTAAAGCTTTCTCTGTGAGCATTAACTTGCAGTGGAACAGAAAACATCATTTTTACAAACATGATGTGATTCTAGGACCAGATTGGAGAACTTCAATGTATATAGTCCTTTAATAATTGGTCCATCTACTACGACAAACAGGGTCATAAGCAATGACAACAGTACAAATTGACAGTGTATATGATAACAGTATTTATCTAGACTTTTATTTTGCGTGAAGAACATATTTATCAGAAATATCATCTAAAACCTTTTAAACCCTTTTTCAACCATTTTCTACTGCTACCAAGCATGGATACCCTGAGGAGCTTATGTGCTGTGAAATGTATTTGCAAAAGAAACTGCTCCAGTAAAGTTTACGCAAGTAAAAATTCAAACCATTAACAGCAAAAACTTCATGTAGGTGCAAATGTTTTCTACAGCTACTTATGAATGCTCAAATCTGTAAGACACTTTTGAAAGATGCAGTCATAACATATAAGTAATTAATGAAGCAGACATGGATAAAACGAATGCTGTTAGTATGGGCGTCAGATTCTCAGTTACCTTCTGATGACAATAGCATTTCTGGCACAGAAGCAGCGTTGGTCGTGTAACTCTTCAAGTACTTGAAGAAACATATTCAACTCATGCAAGCTCAAAGGCATGATCAGTTTTTGAAACTCGCCTTCTAAATAAGGGTTCCAAACGAAATGATAGAACTCCACTCTTCCACATTTTAGCTTTGTACATCTCATTCCATGCCTGTACTATTTCATCAATTTTGAAGGCAAGACCTGCCAGTGAAAAAGTTAACATATATGATACATCATTATATCTAAGTAGCTATATCAATTTCAAAGACGAGACCTGCCATTGAAAAAGTTTCCAAGTATCTTGAAAACATACCATCTACTGCAGTCTTATTTGAACAGTGGTTCTTCAAAATTACAGCTATATCTGTTGGAGAAGCTCCTGCAAATTCAAATTTCTCAACTGAAACCGCAAGAGTTTCATGCCACATAGGTAGCCCTGATTTGAACTCCACAATTGAGCGTTCATATAGAATGGTACCCCATAGGAGATTTATTTGAGACCTCATATGTGCCTCCTGTACTGCAAGTTCATCTAAGGACATAGTTTTAAAAAGCCCATCCAACCCCATGTTCTGCAAATCCAATATAGCACAGTTTGAATTAGACGTTTTACTCAAGTTCTGCTTTTCAGATTCTTCCCATATCTGCATTCCTCTCTCAATATTTTCTTCAGCATTGTTGTAAAGATGAAGAACCTCAGCGGAAGGCCATGTTAATAAGTCTGCATTACTACTGAGTGCATGATACCACGAAAGTTTTGCTTGCTCAAACTGCTGCAGCCCCAGCGCCAAGAAGCCTTCGTGAAAATCTGACTTCATTTTAATGGCCGAATCATATTTTTCTCCTGCCTTTAAATACTCTTCCAGTGCCCATTCATATGAACTTTTTATCAGTTCGCATAGATGCTCTTTAGAAGAGTCTTCTGTTTTATATACCTTTTTCCTTGCCTTAGACATATGCACATTTCCCCAGTTGAACAATGCAAGGGCAGTCATCTCTTGGAACTTATCTCCTGCCATGTCAAATAGGCCTTGTGCTTCTTCGCTTGTAACAGTCTCCTCCAGAGCCTCGGAATAGAGCTTCATACCATGTTCGTGAAAATCCAAATATATGTCAGATTCAAAACCAACTAGGTTCTTGAACAATTTGGCAAACTGAATTATCCAATCCTCAATGCAAGAAGACCTAACAATTCCATTTGCTTTTCCCACACAACCATTCTCATGTGCAATGTTAATGCCAACCACTTCCGCCTCCTTCACTTTAAATTTCTCAAAAAGTGGATCCTGCTCAGGAGTGGCTTCTACTATGTACAGTCGTATAGAACTATGAGATCCTGTTTCAGCCCATCTTAATTCATCATCAGAAGTGATTGTGACTAAATCACCTTCTTGGTCCCTGTATTTGACTAGAACAGCTCCTAGGCTCGAAAATCGGTCTTGAATAACTTCTCTTAACTGGAAGAGGCTATAATTGATAGGCAGTTCAGCACATCTTATATCATCACCAAAAATAAGTTTAACTGTTTTGTTAGCAACGTGTTCCCTTCTACCATTACTTCTTTCCTCTATAACTTCCTTTATGTCAGCCTTCTTCTCATCAATTTTTTCCTTGGCCTTCTTCTTCTTGGATCCCTTGATCTTCTTCTCAACGACCACAATACTGCCCTCAGCCTTCTCCTCAGATTTCTCCTCGGTTTGCCTTTCTAGAATTTTGTCATCAGGAGCCTTCTTTTCCTCTTTATAGCCCTTCTTCTTGCGCATTTTCTCTTTCACTACCTTTTCTGGAGTCAAAGCACTAGGAGGTTCGACATAATCTGGAGGCAACTCAATTACTGTATCATTAACTCTCAATCCTTTCTCCTCAAGTGCATTTTTCACTTTTTCTGAGATCTCTAATGCCATGACATTATTTGGTTCCATCTTCAGAACAGTATTGACATCTCTTAGAGCTAAATCCAGCCTATTTAAAGCCTCATAGCACCTTGCTCTCTTCAACAGTGCTTTACCATATTTGGGTGTCACTTCAAGAGCCAAATCACACTCATGAATAGCCCTTGGGAACTCACTGACCCCCTTCTGCATATAACATGCAGCCATGTTGCTCCGCAGATAGGACACATCAATATGATTTCCCGGAAGTAACTTGAGGGCTTTCTCATATTTGAGTATAGCTCCTTCTAGATCCCTCTTTTGGAACAGCTCGTTCCCCTCATTCTTCAATTCTTGAGACATGGATATAAACACCATAGTATCATTATCATATGCTTTGGGGCTGCTATCTCCCATTTTACTATCCTCCCTTATTTCTCCTATTTGCTTCATTTTCTTTCTCATTTTCCCACTCTTACACCACACTAATTTATTCCAGTCAAACCAAGAACACAATAAAACCAATAACAAGGCCTTCCAAAAAGAAAATAAATATAAAGGCAATCTAACATGAAAGACCTTCGGATATAATTAACATGGCATCATCCAAAAGCCAAGGAAATGGTGGACAAGATAACAACAAACAAGCATTTTATCATAACCAAGGTGACCAGGCTCATGGAACATAGCCTCCTATGTGAAGCCCATGTGAAAGTTGAAGAAAAAAATCTTTAATTGGAACAAGTTCAAAATCTCAAAGTGGTGTCCGTGAAGATTGACTGGGTTGTCCTCTTACCAAAATGGTTCAAGTGACACAAAAATTCACCACAGACGTATCCTTCTCTCTAAATTATTATTTGTTTGAGCTAATGCAAATCCTATTTCAGAGAGACTTCAGAAAAGGTGAAACAAAACCCAGAATTTGGGAAGAGAAATAAACTTATCTGGGTGACGAGTTATGGGAAAAAGCTTCGAACTTTGCAGCTGCAAGGAAAACCAAAACACAATGAAACAGCAAGGAAGTTTGAAATGGAAGAAAACGAAGTCGTGTTGTTGCTGTTCTTTTGTAATGTGGAAGAATGGTTTTTCATAGCCTTCACGTTAACGCCACAAAAGCATTTGACAAAAGAAAATCACATAACGTGAGCTTCTTAACTGAACTCAGAATCTGATATCACATGGCAAAGTATTTTTCTTTTTTCTTTATTTTTTTAATATGGTGGGTCCATTCTATATTCTTGTGTTGCTAATGAATTAACCATTAATTGACCACCTTCATAATCATGGGAAGCACATAAAGTATACGATTGTTCTTTTCCTCATCCAATTTAATCTGCAATAATGATTTCACGTGGTTCTCATCCAATTTTGGTATGATTTTCGGACAAAAATATGATCACAACATCATTTAACTAAACACTCAATTTGTCACATCTAGATAAGTAGCTAGCAGAAGAAGGATAAATAGTATGCGGTAGAAAAAGTATTATGGCCCAAGAGGAGGCATAAGAAAATCATGATGAAACACCAATAAGTAGCCCAATAGCAAGGAGGCCGAAAGAGAAACCACCAAGTCTAAGTATTTTGAAGATTAGACAGAATAGTATTTTTCCAAATTGTTAGGATTCCATAAATTTGTTTTCTGTTGAGGCATATCCTTATTCTGTTTTGTTGAGATGGTATTTGCTGTTTTGACTAACTGTTTTTTGGCTATATATATGAAAACTTTGAGAATAATAATAACATAGATGTAGGGTTATGACTCACATTTACTGTTATCTTGACATAAATGGGAGGTTATTTACCGTTGACAATTAATCCTTATTAAAGGAAGAATAATTACCACAATCAATAGGAGGTTAATTGCCACAATCAATCAGTCGTTTCAGGATTGAAGCCGAAAATTTGAAAAGAGGTGCAGGCATTTCAACCGATCTCACTGTTGCAAGCAGTAAACTTAGCAAAACTACATGAAGAAAAATCTGTAGAAGCTGAAAAAGAAAAAGAAATACTGGTAACTATGTCGGCGTTGATGTGTTGTGCATTTGTGTGTGTGGCAATATTTGCTTGCTCCTAAAGTAATAACTCATTCTTTTATTCGTAAAACTTAAATATAAAATAAGACAAATCTTGTGCAACTCATCTACGTCATTCTTGACAGCTCTACATCTTCCAACTTGTTTCTGCACAAAGAAAAAAATAAAAAAGAAAGAAAGAATGGGAAAGGTATATTATTCAAAAGCATCATGTGACTTAATAACTTGATCTAGGGTTTTTATTTATTAGAGTGAGATCGCTTCTTTTTTTTTCTTTGGCCTAGATTCTCTATCTACAAAATAGGTCAAACATCAAACAAAACTAAATATCATGAAAAGGAGCATTAGTCTCAAACTACTACTTCGTCATCTCCGAACGTTGCAGGCAAAATGAATTGCACTCATGGCCAAACTAATATCAATTAGGTTTATTATGCCTTCAACTAATCTTTGTGCCTTTTTTTCCTTTTAAATAATTATGAGGACTTTGCAATTTGTTCTCTGTCGAAGTTAAATATGTTGTTCTTTCCTTCTTTTTAGAGTTTAAACTATGGTTCTCTTATTAAAGATGGGAATAATTTAATATTGCCCTTTATCGTAGTTGGTAACATGGATTTTAAATTCAACCGTTGTCTGTCAAAATATTTCATAATTTATTAATTTTTGGAGAAGTAAAAGATAAAAAAGAAACAAACTACAAAGTATCGGATTAAGTTAGATCTCACTCTAACATAATCAATATAGTTCAAATTTAATATTTCAAAATTTATATTCAATTATTTAGTTTATTGAATTAGTTATATATGGATTATTCAAATTACAAGCTAATAACATATCAAATTTAGTTCATATTGAATCAATTTTAAAAAATATATTTTTACTTTAGTTTTAAAAAAATATAACGAATCTTTAAAAAATCACTTGTATAATTTTAATAACTATTTTTATAATTGACTATAATATCGAGTTTTGACAGATAAAACTATGATGACGTGTAAATAAATAAAATATAAACACATAAATATTTGGGCTCTCGAAACATATTTTCTTTCTCACAAAGAAGATTAAATATGATTTTAGTTTAAAAAAATATTATGTTCTTCTGTGCTAGTTTGTTAGTACAAGAAAAAAAAACTTCATTACCGTTATAGCTTTAGTAAATGTTTGGAACCATTCTATAACAGTTTTGGATAGAAGCTAAAAATAGTACTGAATATTTTATTATTAAAATAAAAATAGTATATAAATAGGAATTCAGTTGGGTGGAGATTTGGAACGAAGAAGAAGGAGTCTTTGATGGAGTCTTAGTTTCTTCTTCTTTTTTTTTCTCTAAGATTTTAACCTCCTTACTTGGTGATCGGAGTAAGTTCATTACTTATCATTAGACTCCTGACAATAAAAACTATCAAATTATCTATTATAGAGTAAGTTCAATTTTGTTCTTATCTTAGGTCAAATTTTTTAACATGTTAGATTTGTTTCAAATTTTAATTCCCTGAATCCTTTAATCATAATTTCAATTTTAGTAATAATAATAATTAACCAATACAACGTTACATAAAGAGTTTAAAAAATGTGTAATTAAAATTAATTTTTGCTACGGTTAACTCTAATTAAGTTTTTTTAACATTTTAGGTTTAAAAACATGGTTAAATATCAATCAAATTATAATTAATCAAGTAAGAAGTCGTCAATATAATTAAAATAAATATTTTTTAGATTTCAAAATTTTCATGAGTTGAATATGGTTACATCTAATTATAACAAAGGGATAGTAATGACTCATATTCTCACTAAAGTATATGGTTGTCAATCATTTCACTAAAATTTATAAATTTATTTTTCATGCTCAAAGTTATAATAATTTAAATGGATCCAAATAAAAGATATTTATGGGTTTTATTTATTTATTTTTGCAGTCCATCACTTAAGCAATCAACTTTACTTAGACGAAGATAATGTTTCATATCTTATCAAATTATGCTTCTTTTAGTAAGAAAATCTATGTTTTAAGAAAATATTTTTTTAATTTTATTTAATCAATTTTTTTCTTGACCTAATTTTAACTATTTTATCTCTCTCTCAACCAACCATCAAAATTACTCTATTTAATAACAAACATAAAAACTAAAATAATATGTGCACACAACAATCAAATATCCTAAACATAAAAATTTTGCTTGCCCTCAATGAAAAAGAACATTTTTTACATAAAAAAAAATCCTTCATCTCAAAACAACAATTTTATGCAAGGACCATCAATATCTTTCTGGATTTATCATGTTTAATTTAACAAATAATATTCTTTTTTATAATCAACTGCACCATTTGAAAACGAGAGAGCATTAATGTTTCTCTTAATTTTTTTCTCAAAGCATACTTTATGTATACTTATTCTAGAATTTTTTTATTTCTAATATTTTAACTACCTTGAACAATTTTTTTAATTATCTATAGGATAATAATGTTAATCTCTCTCCAGTGTTAGAGATACTAACATTTTCTTTTATTGGTGAATATAATACACACTATTTTCACTTATGTTTCCTTGTTTAGCAATGTGTGGAAAACACTTATTTTTCAATTGACTTAAAGGTCCTAAAACAAAAATGTTTTGTTTGGTTCAAATGGATAATAAAGGATAATTTATGTTAGGTTGACTTTTTAGTTTAGTAGTTATAACTGAAAACAAAAATGTTTTGATGCTTTCCTCAAACAAAATAAAGAGATTGAAGCAAAATCATTTATTTAACAAACAATCTCAATACTTAAGTATAGAATTACTAAACTTTGACTATATTTTAAGCGCTTAATTTCTAAAAAATACTCACATCCATTAATCATAAAGAAAGACACGCTTCAAATTAATTTTTGAGAAATGCATTCTCAATTCTTAAAATTTTCATGCTCAAATAATATGCCATTTTTATACTTTTTAATGAAATGCGGAATATAAAAGAAAGAAAAAAACTAATTAAAAAATAAAAAAAGTAACAAAAAATGTTTGAAAATGAAAGATTGATCATTCAACGAGTTTCACAATTGAGGTTATTTTTTGTGTCTCTAATTTTCAAATCTTTTGTTAGTGGTGAATCTTCTTTTGTTTGTTGGCTATTTCTTTTTGCACCCATCAACATTTAAAAATACTATTTTATCCCTTTTTCAAATAACTTCTGAATAAGTTTTTTCAGAAATTTTCTGAACATCCTTTTTAGAATAGAATTTATAAGTGTATTCTGAAAAATAATGTTTTTCAAAATTTTCAGAAAATATTTTTCAGAATAAGATTTCTGGAATATGTATAATAAATTCCGAAATTTGTTTTCCAGAATAGCTTTCTTGGAATATGAATAACTTTCTTAGAATATATATAGAACTTTCCGGAATAAGGTCAAATTAAATGGGGTCATTTTTGTCATTTTATCTATTTGATGGGTGCAGGAAGAACTTTGATGGGTGCAGGAAGAACTTTGTAAGTGTTTGTGGTTAAATGTGTGTTTAGGGTGCTGTAAAGGTGAATTAATGAAGGGTGGATTAAATAAGAAAAGGGTGTTAGGAGGCATAATAAAATCCCAATGAAAGATACTCACAAATCCAAAAATAGACATTTGATTTTAACATCTCCAATCATGGCTACAAAATATTTAAACAAATGGTGAGAAGAAAGTGTGTCTATTATTGCACATAGAAGTATCCAAATCCAGCCATTATAATCTATTTTACCTCAATAAGAGGGACAACCATCACGTAGGTCCTTACACCCCATTTTTTGTGAATTTCTAATATTTTTTCTCCATCTTGGCAAAGTGAGTAGCCTTTAAGGGCGAATTTTCTTTTGTTGATTTGAAAATAAAACTTTGCAATTACCCTTCCTGATAAATATGAAGGCAAAAAGAGTAAAAGTTTTTCAGTAGAAGAAAAATATATTGCTAAACACAAATTTTTTTGTGGTCATTAGCAATCTTGGTTTCTGAATTTTAAGGACCGTATAAACCCTAAAAGCCACTTAACCAGGGATAAAACATAACCACATTCAAGATCAATAGGAACCTAAGAAGGTAAATTGTCACCAAGTCCACTGGAATAATAACATAGATGTTATATAAAGGAATAGTAGAAATAAACTCCCAAAAGATATATCCAGAGTGTGTTGCAATTAAGTGATACTTAAATCGTGAGTATAACGAAACAGTATAAAAAAAAGAGTACAAACAATAGCAACTTACTCGCTAACTATGTAGACATATGAATCGTCATCCTCAAAAGCATTACAAAGCTAAATTACATTTTCATGGCCTATAAGTTCTCTCGATATCTTTACTTATTGCTTTAACATCCTCAACAACAATGGGGAAAACTATTTGCTACTAAATTCAAATGAGAAAACACTGGGAAAGAGCTTAAGTAAAACTTTATTAAGTAATGAGACACTTAAAGCTACCTTGTCAGAAAAATTGAACGCATTAAATGATGACAATTTGTTTTCTGCGAAGTAAGAATGTAGAAAACGAAATGGACGAGTTTCCACACCCGGTCCTGAAATTGTGTTGCTCGTAGAACGACACAGATTGACCTGATCCCAATGAATTCAAATGCACAATATTTCTACCAAATATCTGAAAAAGAAGCACCAACCTAACTAGGATTCGTATTTCAACCTAACGAACAAAAACAAAAGGAAATGTTATCCTTACTTCTATAAGACATATTTTGTATAGTTTCTTCCCTAAAAATCTTGGGGCACTACAGTGCAAGTCTTTATGGCGACATTGATTGCACTTGTACAATTAAAATCAGATTTGACCACCGAAATTGGTTTCTTGTTATCTGTGTATGGAAACTATAATCTCTAGCATTTATCACTTTAAATACAGCAGTAAACATCCATTTTGATCTTCCAAAGATACCATTGTCATTACTCATCAGTTCGGTCCTTCAATGATAAATACCCAGAAATTGTTCAACTTGATGTAAACAAATTGATAGTAAGGAGCATTTTTATGTTATTTATACTAGAATTTTGCTAACGCCAGAGGTGGCACCAATATTTTGATTTTACCATTGTATCATCTTGTTACCTATTTGTATTTGTGTATAATTTGTTAGAACTAGTTCTGATATTAAGGTTTGACAGAATTGCTCTGGAACAGTCAGGCTCTGAAACTAGAAATAGATTACAAGGGATATTATTAACTTCTTATGGATATGTCTTTTCCTCGTTAAAGGAAGTAACTATGTACTACCAGTACCTTCTGAAGCCATGATACTAACAGATACTGTCAATACCTCTAAAACAATGAATTCCACTAAATAACTGGTAATCCAGAGTGAATCCACAAACAAAATAATAGGATTACAGTGATTACTTATTATTAAGGTTGAAAATTGGTAATGCTTGATCTTTTGTGGTACACTTGAAGACAACATCTATATACAGCATGTACACATCCTTCGGAATACAACACCTCTAAGACCTTGTACAACTTCAAGAACAAATGGCCCGTGCAAATTCCAAATAATATGCTTAACAAACTGTTTAACCTACTGAGCCCTCGAGCTTCAAGCTCATGAGTTGGTTCACCTCAGAACCAAATTCATCAGGAAGCTCATTAAAGACATCACGGCAAAATCCAGAGATCATTGCGGCCATTGCTTTTTCATAGTCTATTCCCCTTTGTTGAAAATAGAACAGTTGATCTTCTCCAATTTTGGATGTACTAGCTTCATGTTCAATTCTTGCCGTTGGATTTTTCACCTGCAAAATAATCGTGATTTCTTTAGCAAAAGAAAAGTATCATGGCAGATATGGAAACAGGGAGAAAATAAAGAAAGACAAAAGAAAGTGGGAAGTAATGCGGGTTAGGTGAGGCAGGGAAACTGCATAATAATGCTTTTAAAAAGACAAGAATAACTCCAAAAAAAACTGATGACCTGTTGTTTGATATTCAAACCAACAACAAAGAGATACACCAAAACTCGGCTTACAAAACCTCTCTCTACTGTAATTTGATTATATCAACTCTCAGGCACATTCCCTCTCATTGAGGATTCAACATTTTTTGAATGTGACATTTCACAATACCATTAGTGTGGGTTCTGCTAACGGTATACGATAGATTGAACAACAATCTTAGCATAAACACTAATACCATCTAGGCCGAATCCTATCTTAAATTCTTAAGTCCAAAATAATGATTTCCTTAGTTCTAGACTAGTGTTTATCCTCTTGCATTCACCCCTTCCTATTATATGTAAAAAAAAAACATTTTCTCTGATTCCAACCAACAGCTACAACAAAAGCCTATTCCAGTAGGTAAAGTCAGCTACATAAATCACAGAATACCACTTTGGTTATCAAAACAAAGTACCTAAAATCATTCCAGAAAGATAAACAAAACACACAAGAAAAGCAAAAAGGCCTGGTAGTACACACCTGGATGTAAGGATAGGTATTGGCAGCTGCATTGTCCCCAATAAGCATGGAGTCACACTGCGATGAGTTTCGCGCATTGTCCGCCTTGGAAAGAACCTGAACCAGCCCTCTATAACAGTTCCTGGAATGTCCAACCGATATACCCTTGGAGATAATCCTACTCCTTGTGTTCTTCCCTTTGTGTATCATCTTGGTTCCCGTATCAGCCTGCTGATAGTTATTCGTCAAAGCAACAGAATAAAACTCTCCAACGCTATCATCCCCCTCCAACACAACACTTGGATACTTCCACGTGATCGCAGAACCCGTCTCCACCTGCGTCCACGATATCTTCGACCGCGCCCCGTCACACACCCCTCTCTTCGTCACGAAATTGTAAACCCCACCTTTCCCGTTCTCATCCCCAGCGTACCAATTCTGCACCGTGGAGTACTTTATCTCCGCCCCCTCCCCACAGTACAACTCCACCACCGCCGCGTGGAGCTGGTTCCGGTCATAAGACGGCGCAGTGCACCCTTCCAGATACTCCACAGCGCTCCTGTCGTCGGCCACGATCAAAGTCCGCTCAAACTGCCCCGTTTCCAACGCGTTGATTCTGAAGTAGGTGGAGATCTGCATCGGGCACTTGGTGTCTTTGGGAATGTAGCAGAACGACCCGTCGCTGAAGACGGCGGAATTCAACGCGGCGTAGTAGTTGTCATCGGAGGGCACGACCCTTCCTAAGTACTTGCGGACTAACTCGGGGTACTCCTTAATGGCCTCGGAGATGGAGCAGAAGATGACGCCGGCTTTCTCGAGAGTTTTGCGGTGGGTGGTGGCGATGGAGACGCTGTCGAGGACGGCGTCGACGGCGACGTTGGCGAGACGCTTCTGCTCGTTGAGAGGAACGCCTAGCTTGTCAAAGTAGCGGAGGAGTTCGGGATCGGCTTCGTCGAGGGATTGCAGAGAGGGTTTCTTCTTGGGAGCGGAGTAGTAGCAGATATTCTGGAAATCGATTGGAGGGTAGGTGTTGTCGGACCAGGTAGGGAGTTTCATGGAGAGGAATTTCTCAAATGCCTTCAAGCGGAATTCCAGCATCCATTGCGGTTCCTCTTTGAGGGATGAGATAACACGGATGGTTTCTTTCGACAGGCCTTTGGGGATCGAGAAGGAGTCGATATCCACGCTGAATCCGAACTTCTTGTCGTAGTCGCGATTGCGGAGGATTTCGCGGATCTTCTCGTCGGAGGTTGTGGCGGTTGCGGCGGTCTCTTTAACCTCGGCGCGCACCGTGAAGTGGCGTGAAGGTTTTGGGGGTTTGATGTTTAGGGTTGGGGGGAGAATGAATTTGGGGTGGCGCGTGGGTTGCGGAGGTAAGGGAGAGAGGGAGAGGCCGTTGCAGCGGAGAAGAGAAGCCATGGATGAGGTTTCGTTTCGCACAGATAATCAAAGGAAATTTGGAATTTGCTTCCTTCCCTACTTGTGGGTATCGTGTGTCGTGTGTTCTCAGCGTGCGCTTTCCTTTTCCAAAATCATTATTTTCCATTTTCTAAAATCATAATTTTCCAATTTCCAAATTTTTTGCCATTCACTCTTTTTCTGTCTTGTGAGCGCCACGCATACAACTATAAGTGCTAGCCAAAGATTGTTATTTTTTTATAATAGATATACTCAAAATTATACTAAAATGAGTTTTAATTGATTGATGGTTAAGGAATAGAGAAAATAATTCAAAATATCTATGTTACTATCATTTAGAAGCAGAAATTGCTTGTTCTTGTTACAGACAACTTTTAGACAGTGGTCACATTTGAAACTCTATTTGGTCCATGGTTTCACCTTCTTTTGCCTTTTGCTGAATGATAAAGAAACAGTGAGTTATGAGTTTTGTTGCATTTTGAGCTATAAGTTTATTGGACATATTTAACCTTAATATTCTGAATGTATTTAACCGAGTAAAATTACGTTTATAATAAACAAATGCATAGTAAAGAATCAATTCTAATAGTAAAGAATCAATTCTAACGGCTAAGTTAAAAACATACTTCAACATACACTCTCATAATATTAGAAAGTCATTACACACATTCTCAGAACCATTATATACGTTTTGGTGAACTGATTATCTAGCTCATATAAGTGGAAGTCCAAGTCAACCTATAAATAAAATTTCTAAAGGAGGAAAAGATACGTTCTTCAGATCCTAAGAGAATACATCCACTATACTAGCACTGACTTGAGTGTCAGAGTGTAATCGCGGGTATCCGACCAACGGAGCACACAGCGAAAAAAAAAGTTTCGAAGGTTTAAGATACTACCAACAACGAATCGTGTATCAGTGCATAAATATTACCTAGGTCCATCCATAAAAAATATCTTTTTATTTGTTTTAAAAATACTCTTAAGATGTAGTAGTTTTACGATAGTGTGTTGTTTTTCTTGTTGGTGGAGATAATCATTTTATTTAAATTTTTACGGCAAAATCTTCAATGCAAAAGCTGCACATATTTTCTTACAAAAGAAGAAATTCATGGAGATGTGGACGAGAATTGCGAAGAGTTAGAAGATGAGAGTTTCTTCCACAAAAATAAAAGGTTTAAAATAAAATATTTTAAAAGAAAAAAAAATGAGCAGACGGCGGTGAAATTACATGTATTTAAAACATAATACACTTTTCCTACAAGTATGAGGTTATGAGACGATATACTTAACAATCACAATTCATTTAGGATTTAAGTTAATAATATTTTAAATACATATATTTCTTTTAATTTATGAAAAAAAAATTCAAGAATAAAATTGTAACAAAATTCTAAATTTAACAATGAATAATAATTTTAATTTCATAATCGACTCAAATTCTATAAAATAAGGCTCGAATTTCAAGGCATGTAATTTTGGTCTAATTTTTCTATTTTATTTTGTAACTTTTTTTAAATGAAGGCAACATTTTAAAAATAATGAATATAAAATTTATAATAGAAAGTATAATTTTAATTTTGAACTTATGAAAAAATAAAATAATTACAGTGGTTTAAATAAAATAAATATTATTTTGAATTGTATAAAATAAATATAAAATATTTTTAATTTAAATTTTTTTAATTATCTATGATAATAATTACTTTTTTTTTACTAATGAAAAAAAATAAAAGGAATTTTTAAATTTTTTTTATAATACATTCGGAAGGTAAAATTATTTCAAATGATTATTAAACTTTTTTTTATTTTATAAATTTAGTGATAAAAGTTAAAAGTGATTAATAATAATTATAAGGTTAAAATTGAAATATATAATTAAAAAATAACAAATTATTTGTGATTTTCATGGAATAGTCATTTAATATAAAGACTATTCTATGTATTTATTGAAGTATAATAATACATTTACATAATAATATTTGGAAAACAACATATATAAACAATATATATATATATAGCCTTATACTTAATAAAGAAAAAGTTAATATTTAATAACAAGTAATTGAATTTTAATTTATTTGAGTTAATGGTGAACAAAAAGAATGAGCATAAGACTAATAAAATATGGCTATAATTTAATGAAACTGGTACATGTTTACTTAAGTGTGGATCTCTTTATGTCATGTGGATTAAGTACTATCTTGAAAGACATAAATAATTTCATCAGGTGTTCTCGGAATAATTTCAAAGTTTAAACTAGAGTAATGCAAAGTTACATTTTGTGAAGATTTGGGCAAAGATAAACTTTTTAAAACTCTTCCATAAAAAAGTGAGGTTTGTAGAAAACTTATTCACTCACGAAAGTAGATCGAGAAAAATATGAGACGTAAACTTGTTAGTTTCTTATTTTGAATTTTAGAAAGATACTTGCAAATTTAATTAATATTTTTCTTGAATTAATATTATGTTTTTCTAGTCAGTACTGCTATGATATAATCAAAATAAAATTTAAAAACTTAAAAGACTTTTGATTTTGACATCTTTAAAAATATTTTTCTTCTAGAATTAAAAATCACTATTTTTAATTCCTACGAAAAAGAAATAAAAGGACGAACGACACCGTATCATTGTGTGTGAATTATAGGAAATTGTCCTGGTGTTTGTTTGAGATTTGAGGTGTGAGGGATGAGTTTTTTTTTTTAAGTATTTAAAATACGATTAGAGAAAAAAAATTAATTACAAAAATGTATGCATTTTTATTATGTCTTAACTTTATTCTATTAAGCTATATTCATGCCCTACAATCAAATTATTATTTTTTCTTATAGTAAATATATTGTGAAAAATTGTCACTTAGAGAAAACGTTGTTTATTTATCACATGAGTCTTTATGTCATTAGTTTAACTTTAGAATTTATGAGAATAATTTAAAAGACCTTAACTCCTACGTATTGGTTCGTAATTAATGGGTAATATTTTCAATTATGTGATATGATGTCTTTCTATTTCTAATCAGCTTATATTAATTAGGAATGTCTTTATTTACTTTCATCCCATTATATATTGTTTTATCAAAATAAGTTTTATTTAAACATTTAATCTATGTTTGAAAGATAATTAAGAAAAAAATATTAGAAAACTCAATTTTGAATGTGGATATGATTTTTAATATGATTAGTGGTTCAATACCTGAAGATAAGAAAATTATATATTTTAGTGATATAAATCATTAGTCTTTTATATTTATACGTGAATAAAATAAAAAGATACTTTAATTTTATAGAACAACAAATTATAAAAATCATAATGTTTCAAAGATCATAATCTTTCACATTCATATGAAAAAATCTCAAAGAAATAAATATTTGTTATGATTATTAAACGTCTCATCTTAAAATATTTTATATCTTACATACAAGATTATGTCATTACATATATAATTTCATCTAAAGGTAATTAGTTGGTTGTCTTCATTTGGACATGAAGAATACGCGATCAACAACAATTCGGAGTTTTGGATATGCTTGCCTTTACTTCGGACCCGAGTAGTTCGATCAAAAAAATCTAGAATTGAATCTGGTTGTTTCCATTCGGACACGAGGAGTCCGCAATCAACAATAACTCAGAGTTTTGAATCTGGTTGTCATTACTTCGGACCTGAGTAGTCGATCAAAAACAACCTTTTGACTTTCGTTGTCTTCATTCGGACACGAGGACTGCGCGATCAACAACAACTCAGAGTTTTGAATATGGTTGTCATTACTTCGGACCTCAGTAGTTCGATAAAAAAGCAACCTAGAGTTTTGAATCTGGTTGTCTCCATTCAGACACAAGGAGTCGCGATCAACAACAACTTAGAGTTTTGAATCTGGTTCTCAGACCTGAGTAGTTCGATAAAAAAACAACCTAGAGTTTTGAATATGGTTGTCTCCATTCGTACACGAGGAGTCCGTGATCAAAAACGAGTTTTGAATATGGTTGTCATTACTTCAAACTTGAGTAGTTCGATCAAAAACAACATGGAGTTTTGAATCTAGTTGCCATTATTTCGGACTTGGGTAGTTCGATCAAAAACAACTTAGAGTTTTGAATCTGATTGTCTCCACTCGGGCCCGAAAACTAACTCAGATCAAATATGCAGGCCTAAAAGGTTTGACTTTAAACTTGATTTATTACTTAAAAATATATTGTGTTTTCAAAGATGGATCCAACAAGACCTAACTAACTACAAAAGACTTCAACGAAATGACAAGAGCCGTGTACGGAACAAGTTTGACTTTATAGTTGATTATTACTTGAAAATATATATTTTTTAATAGATAAATCTAACAAGCGATCAAACTTAGCAGCAAACAACTTCGACAACTACCTACACCATGAGTTGATCAGGTTCGACTTTAACTTGATTATTATTGCATAAAATTTATATTACTCTTTAAAATAGATGTATTGAATGATTAGATTTTTCCGTAAACAACTTTGGCAACACAAGGCCATTTGTTTCTATGAAAAAAGCTTTCGGGGCATGTACAAGTCTTTTTGGAGATGTTTTCGACAAGCCTTTTCACCTCGCTCGCTCGGCTTAAGGCTAGGGGATTGTGTAGCGTTCCGAATTTTATCGAACATATACCGATCAAGCCTAAGTCGAATGTATTCCATTTCGTCCTAAATTGTGAGAAAGCCCATGACGAAGTAAAATTGACCATGATTTTTGGGATTATTATTATAAACCCCCACATAATTACGTTAGTGCAATAATATTAATTTAGATAAATATATTATGATCAATCTTATTAATGCACAATTAACGTGATATTAATGCACAGTATTTCGATCTCTTTGAATACTCTGATTTACCTTCACGATGTCCCTGATTATATTGCATAAATGCTCTTATCTACTTACGCAATATACTTTATTATATTACATAAATGCTCCGACTATATTACAAAATACTCTAATTTATATACATGATATTCAGATTTTATGAAAAGATACTATAGTATGCCATATTAAAACTTGGAGAAACCAGTGTCAAAGATCCAAGCCCATGAAGACTTATAAATAGATGACGACTCACAAAGTGTATCTGAACTCTAATGTTAGCACTATATCCACTATATACACAAAATTTGATGCTCTTACTGACTTGAGCGTCAGAGTATTTTCTGCAAGTGGAATCCCCTCGTTCCCTGAAAACTGAATCACTAGATCTTGAAGGGGGACTACTCGGAGCCCACCCAGATTTTGACCGAGCTCTTCTCGACGATAATAGTTTTCATATTGTAGTACTTCTAGTATGTTGCAACATTTGTAGGTTTGTAACCATCTTGACTTTTCATTAAGGTAACTCGTTAGGTAATATTTTTGTTTTTAGGAGTAAATTATTGAATATGTTGCACTACGTGATTTTAGAAACCTCATAATTTGATGAAGTCTCTTTCTCACCTAGAAACTTGGACAAACCCCACAAAATTGACTTACGTGAATAACAAAGTGAAAATTGACTAAAAAAAACACAAAGTGAAATATATACTTATAACATTTGAGCGAGCACAAACAGACAACTTTCTACACGTGTCGCTCTCATGAATTTTTTTAAAAGTAAACAAAAAATGAAATTTACCAGAAGAAGAATGTTTTACATGTGGCAGATTGTGAGGCTTTAGCTGGGAAGAAAATGAGTCCATGATTCTGCTGGCCCAAAATGAGTGAACATGCCCAATATGCATAGGTGGAGGAAAAATTAGGGTTTTTGAATGTGTATTTTGTGTGCCTATGGCTTTTCTAAAAGCATGTATGGCTGTGCAAATGTCGATTCCAACAGGTGTTGCATAACAATGACAGAGCACCCTTCAGGTAATGGTTTTTGAATTTGAATTTCCGCTTTCTAGCATTTTTTCCGCTTTCCACATTCTCTGTCTCTAAAACCTAATTACTCTCCTATACTCATTTTCACCAATTCGGCAAATTCAAAGATGTCGTATTTGAAAGCATTTTTTTTCCCAAAAACACCATTATTTTTCACTATATATACATTGTTGTATAAAGCCATTATTTCATTTTTCTTCGGTTTTGTTCTTTTCATTTGACATCGAACGATGTAATCTTTATACCGTTTCTAGGGTTGAGTTCGTGTTTTAGGGTTGTAAGCATGTGTTCATTTCATTTCTCTTTATTTTTGCCTTTTTGATATTTTGTTATTTTGATTTGTTCATCTCATCAACTTTTTCAGTGTATTTTACCTCCTTTTTGTTGAGTTCGTGTTCCAAGTTTGTAAGCATGTGTTCATCTTATTTCTCATTTTTGGCTTTTTGTTCATCTCATCCAACTTATTCAGTGTGTTTGTTTTTTCATTATTACTGTTGAGTTCAAAGATGGCAAACAGTTCCTCCATGCATTCAAACAGGCCCTGCAACTGTTCAGGTTGTATTCTATTCCCTTTTTTTTTCTATTCTATTAGTTTACTTTTTGACATGCAAAAGTTTTTTTCATTTTTTTTGTTTTGTTCTCTGTTTTTTTTTTATCAAAGTTGCAAACTTTGATCTTCTTTGCCATCCTTTCATTTTTTGTTTGTCAATATGTTTTCTCATGCTTTTTCTCAATATTTTGTGGTCTTTGGTTCTCTTTTTCTGATAAAAAAAAAACTTTCTTTCTAACATGCAAAAGTTTTCTTAAATTGATTTTTGTTTTTGTTCTTTGTTCTTTTTATCAAAGTTCTTCTCTGCCATCCTTTCATGTTTTTTCTCAATTTGTTTTTGGTTCTCTGTTTCTGATCAAAGGTAATTTCTTTTTGAATTTGAATTGTCTATTGTTATTGGTTTTGACATTTTTCATATTGGTTACTGCATATATTTAGATATTGTTTTATATTGGTTTATTAGACTTTATTGGGTAGGCTGCATTTGAAGAAGAAAAGTCTGAAGATCAGTTTGAAGAACATGTTGCTGCTTATTGTGTAGGCTGCATTTGAAGATCAATGTGTAGGATCAAAGAACTTTCAGATGTAGGATAGATACAAGGATCAAAGAATTCTGTAATTGTTTAAAGACATATTTTTTATACTCTGATGAAAGAAGTCTATATCAATGTAAAATCAATTTCTTTGATCGTGTAAAAAGACATTTTTATACTTTGATGAAAAAAATATATATGAATGTAAAATTAAATTTTGATGTAAACTGTTTAGATTATATCCAAGGTCATTTCCTTTGTTTTGTGTATAGATATGAATATTTTGAGATTGTTAGAAAACTATTTTCTATTGCATTGTGTTTTGGAAACCACAACATGTTAATAACATAACATTACATTTAGATTATATAAAAATAAAAATATAATGACATTGATTTTCATTCAATATTATTTAAATCATTTTATGAACATTGAATAAATTAGAAGGCCTAAGAATTAATGAATAATAAATAGTAGTATTGCAGTTATACCAAATAGTAATATGGAAAATATTTCTAAGTATAGATTCATAACTGAACTTAAGATGAGTTATACAAAATAGTAGTATTGCAGTCAATCGTTATCTCTTTTGAAGGTTAATAAACTCCATCTAATCATATTTCTCAACTAGTATAAGTATAAAAGTATTTGTTATGTGCATAATCTATTTCAAGATAGAAACAACAGTATAATATATTGCAGTAGATTTGAACTATTCTGCAATATATTATACTTCTTTTTATATTATTGTACTTATATATTGATGTTATTTATTAATGATTACTCTTATGAATGACATATTATGTATTGCATTGTATAGTTGTGCATTGCTATTTTAAAGGTTTGTATCTTTTGATCCTTAATTTCTAAAGTAGCAAAAATATAAAAGTATTTCTTTTGTGCATAATCCATTTCAAAATAAAAACAACCGAACTTCATCCATTGTTCTTGGTAAATTGTTCTTGAAATATGGATTTTCATTCTCTTTAGTTTGTATCTCTGCACTGTATTGTTGGGTTTGGGCTCACTTCCTATGTGGAGGCCCAGCCCACAGTGAAATTAGGTTAGGTCCCTTTTGCTTTTCATTCTTTCAATGGATGAGTGAGTGCTGTCAAGGTGCAAGAGAGAGAGCAGAGAGAGCCATCCAGAAACTCTTGGAGAGAGCCAACAGTGTGCCATCCATAGAGAGTGATATAGAGAGTGAAATAGAGAGTGATAGTGAAGCAGAGAAAA
>Ga0123342_1000965_pt1 | contig 48131 bp, 29 predicted proteins | sample Turbeawhitnodule_FD_89960 | JGI IMG/M metagenome (GOLD analysis project Ga0123342, IMG submission 89960) | Root nodule microbial communities of legume samples collected from Mexico - Turtle bean Mexico white nodule | ecosystem: Host-associated > Plants > Roots > Nodule | place: Mexico: Nepantla...
ATTTTTTCACATTTCTCAATTTAAATAAAAAAAAGCCCCCACATAAAAAAATTTTTACTATTTTTTTAAATATTAAAATCCTCCCCCATTCCAAAAAAATAAAAAAAAAAAAAAAATAAAAAATTTTTTTTTTTTAAAATAATTATTTTGTTTAGGCTTTTTTTTTTTTTACCCATTTTTTAGTTTTTTTTTTTTTTTTTTACATTTTAGGATTTGGTTTTATGTCCAAGTTAACTAAATTTAAAAAACAAACTATAAATATTTATAGTCGAACTATGCATTATGGTCAAGCCGAACATAAATTTACATTAGACAATCCACCCTTTGACATAAATATTGCTCTATAATTAACCCTTTATCTGATATCCATTAACGTCTTTTGTAAAGTTGTCTGATAAAGAAATTCATTTTTTATGTTAAGTAAAATGTTCAAATGTAAAGTTATATCGCCCACATCAAATAAAATGTCCAATGTAAAGTGTCGTCCACATCCACGACAAACTTTTACGTAAAATATCTCTTTTTGTACTAATAATTTTTATTATCATGATTATTGAAAATGATTTCACTATTCATTTAAATAATTTTTGTTATATTTATTCTATTATCATTAAGTTATTATGTACTTGAGTATTTAAAATAGTATTTGGTAGGTGAATCAGTATTGAATATAATAATAAAAGTTCAACTTCACATAAATACTAGCTTAAATTGGATAAATTATTATTGATGATGTTCTTCTACCTTCTCATAGGAACACACAGGTAATACTAGAAATAAAATTAGTAATTTTTAATTTTAAAGAATTAAAAATAAAAAATTTACATCAAAACTCCCTATTTTTTAGGGACTCAAATTAGTTTAAGAAAAAAAGTTATATAATATTTTTTTGATAAAATCTAAAACATAAATTACATTTTTAAATACTTTAGGTCGTCCGTTCAAGGCTTCTTAACCGTAACACAAAAGAAAGTATTTCTTTAAAAGAAAAAAAAAAATAACAAACGAAAGTTATGTCACATTTAAAATTAACTTTTAGATATCAATGATTTCAAACTAAATAAAAATAATAAACTACTCCACACAACCACCTTACATAAACAAAACATTTTTCATTTGGTATAATTTGCGTGATATGGTAATTGATTAGAGTCTCAAATTGAAACAAAATTACCCCGATACAAAAAGACACTATTGATTAAACACAATAAAATATATAATTGATATAATGTTTTCTTTTTAACTTTCAACTTATAATTCTAAAAGTCCAATTCAAATTCGTATAAGAATCATCTAAAAATTTATAAATTATTAAAAATTTATTAATTAGTTAAAATTTATTGAATTCATCGTATCATTTGTTATTAAATTATCTATAATTATATAATCTTACATAAGTTTACATTGTTAGAAAAAATAGTTAAAAATCTAATACCGATTAAAAATATAAAGATTTCATAATCTATAAATTTTGTCTTATATATTTACATTACAAGAAAATCATGAAATAGAAACCAATTTTATAAATAAAATATAATTAATTACTATACTGACTAGATTAGAGATCATTTTAACACTTAAAAAAATTGGTTTCTAAATTAATTTCTATTATTGTTAAATGGTTTCTAAATTGGTATATAATTAGCTACCAAAATTTTTGCTATCAAATTTAGAATCTAATAATTGGTAGTTAATTATATACCAATTTAGAAACTATTTAAAAAACTAATTTAGAAACCAACTTTTTAAGTATTTAAAATGATATATAATTTAATTACTATATCAACTAATTATTTTTTGTCTATAAAATTGATTTTTCTCTTTCATAATTTTCTTGTAGTATTAATTAATAAAATTTAATTAAACTTAAATTATATATCTTAATACATTCTATATACAATTTGAAAACTGTATTTGTAATGCACATGTTTTTATTGAAAGCAGGAAAAAATTGTTGAAGTGATAATTGAATGGAACAATTATTGTGTGGCAAAATGAAAAATCCTGAAGTGCATGCAAAATAAGAGATAGAGAAGCGCACGCGCATCACACTGAACCGACACCTCGTAAAAAATTGACTGCAAAATAGCACACGTGCTGTGCCATGAATCCAGTTGGTGATATATTTAGCAAAGCTAAAAAAAATGTTGTGGACAACGTAAGAAATAAGCAATCTGTAATAATAAATTCCCAATGGTCCCAAAGGATGAACATTTAGTGCTACACGAAGACCTTTCAATTCAACCTTGAGTTTGGCTCATCAACTTAACGCGTATTATTGTGAACGTTTAAATAGTTGGATACCTATTTTGGTTGAACCAATCTTGTTCTCATTATGACGATGGTGACTCCTAAACAATTTCTTATGCAATTACTAACTTCATATAATAATGCCACATAACTATGATGAATGTGATAATCAATGTGTAGATGGGTTTTTTTTTTTTTACTTAAGTCACATTTATTAGGTTTAGATTTGCATCAATTGAAATTTAGTTTCTCTTAAAGTGGTATTACACTAAAATGTTTATTCGAGATAAATGTTATGGATTCAACTTACACCCAATAATGTGCAAGAACCAACCCAAAATCGTAAGTGTTATCTGAACAACATTTAGAACAAAAAATCTTGACATAATTAACTTCATAGAGAGGGGAATAAGAATTGCAGTGCTTAAATAAATGTTACCGTGGATGAATCTCAAAAGTTGTCATTATTACGGAGTGTTCATAATCTTGACGTGCAATGAGTGCAACAGAAGTTATAATGTATTCACACGAAAAAGTGGGTTACCACAATTTTAGAATTTGAATTCAATGCATCAGAAGAAAAGTTTAAATTACAAGAAACTTAATTAATTTATGGTTTTCTCGTGAATATATTAAATCACGAAATTAGTTTTTTCCTCCATCTAAACTTTAGACTTCTTTACATTTTTATAAATAAACTATTGAAATTATCTTTATCAAACGAATTTTTTTTTAATGTGAATTGTATAATATTATAATATCATATGAATCAACATAAAATATTTTAATTTATATTAAAAATTTATTTATCGTGTAAAAAAATAATAATTTCAATAGTTTTTTATTTAAGTATTTAATATATCTCAAATTTAAACTAGGAAAAAACTAATTTAAAGTGAAAATAGAAAAAAAATTATTTAACTCTTAATTTATTTATTAAATAAAACAATAATTTACTCCAAAGTAATTCATTAAATTTTCTAAAATGTTAGAATTCTTCATGTAAACATAATATTTTTTTTTAAAAGTGATGATATTTTGATACTTGAAAAAATTCAAGAACTTAAAATATTAACATTTTAATTTAATTTTTTCAATTTTTAATTTAAAATAATAATACATATTATTACATTATTAAAATGAATTGTCAAGTAAATGTTTTATTTTTTAGAGAATATTAAACTATCATTTTCTTAAAGTTCAAATTTCATCTCATAAGTAAGATGGACCCTTACCACATTTTGTAGGTGCAAAACAAATAGGACCCATAATAATAAAAAGTGCTCAAAATTTTAATTCTTTTTTATAATTATAAAATAATTTTTCTATGCTATGTTTTATTAAAAGTTAAAATTACAATTTATTTTATGCCTATTTTATTTAAATTTAAACGAGATTATGAATAAAAAAAAATATAATCGTATATATTACATTTACAAATATGAATACATATTGAATGAATTTTCAGTTTCCCTGATATTTAAAATATCAATATGCAATAAAATCTCGGTAATAAGCTTAAAGTGTTTAGTTTTCGTTTTAACAACATACGAAATGTAAATAAAAACTTAAATTATAATCAAATGTAATTTAAGGTATTTAAATTTTGTAATAAGATACAAACCACAGATATTTTATTATAGAATTTAAACTAAAAGTTAGTATATTAATAAATAAATAAATATATACTTTAATATAGAACAATATTTTATTAATAACCAACATTGGGATATAGTTAGAAAATTTTATATGAAGGACGATTACATAAAAATTAAATTGTAAATATGAAATCAATATTTTAAACTATATAAGTAAAGTGAATTTTTAAAATAATGTGACAGGTTTCACGTTGATTCACCTAAATATATGAAAACCCAATAGAAACGAATTTGCAAATTATACATTTCTTTTTAATTTAGTTTTCTCATTTATTCGAACATGAACAAAGAACATCAAATACATCCCAACCTATGTTATTGCTATAGAAACTTTAAACATAGATTTTTATGTATTTTTTCTTAAAAAAATAATAAATCTTAGTAATAATTAAATAATATATATATATCTTTTTAAAATGTATTAAAATTATGTAATTTGTTTAATATAATAAAATACATAATTTTAAAAAATATTTATTTATTTATAATTAATATATATGTATATATATAATGACTTATTCTTACACTAGTACAAAATATGAATTTTACGACTCCGTATAAAGACGGTTCGTAAAGAACATTCGTTATAAAAGAGACAATGACATTTTTGTAGTTTTTTGCAAAATTTTGGTGTTTTTAACGACAGTTTCTTGCTGAATTGTCGTTATATATGTGTTTTAGTGGTTTTAACAATGGTTCCTTGCTGAATCGTCGTTATATATGGTTCCTGGAGTGCTTTTTTCCGCATGGGCTCCTTTCACTCTCACTCTCACTCTCACTTCATCTTCTTCCTCTCACACCCTTCACTCACTCTCACTCCTTCACCTTCACCTTCATCGCACGTCCGACCGCACCACCTGCCGCTCCTGCGCCGCTGCACAAACGCTTCATCGTCAACCCCGCCCCCTACGCTCACACCGCGCGACCAACCCTAAGCATCGCCTGCCTCCCTTCCTCCTACAACTGCGCGTTACCATCGAAGAAGAACCGCTAGTTTTGCTCCGTCTTACCACCACTCATCTGTGCTACTCTTTATTTTTTTTAATAAATTTAATGCAACGTGTTGATTCTGAGTTTGGGGGTGTCTGATCTTCGGCAATGCGTGCTAGCAAACAACTGCATCCGCCTCCGTGCACGCCAACCTTTCACCTCCGCACGCCCACACACCGTGCCAGCACCTCCATCACATGCTACCACCACGAACTATAAAAGGTTAGTATTTTCAGGATTTAGGATTTTAAATTTTTTAATAAATATTTAAATGTATGTGTTGCTTAGTTAATAGTTTAGGGTTTCTTTTAGTGTATATTTGATGGAGGAGTCCTGACATTGAGGAGAAAAGTGATAGATTTCGAGTTGTCAAAAAGTTGCTTGAAAAATCTTCAAATTACCATAACTTTTGACAGAGAAGTCGGATGGAGAAACATAAAAGATAAAAGTTACTCAAAATGAGGTAACAAATCACGTGGTCAATACTCAAAGGGGATTGGAACCCACCAAAATTCCAAAAATACATTGTTTACTATTATATTTTTATTTTTAACTATTATTTAGGTATTTTGAGGTTTTAGTTCTCATAGTTACACTTGTCAAAAAATACTGAAATTTTGCATGATGTTTCCTAGTATAAATTAGAGATTTATCAAACCATTAGGATTATATTACATTCACAAATTTATTACCCATACATTACACACACATAATGTTATGTGTCTGTTCTAACATGAAATCTTATTATTTCAATGCTTATTATGGATATAACATGTTGAGTGGGAGGAGAAGTACAAGTAAAAATGCAAAGAAAATCACTTAGATGCACTTTAAGGTAACCATGTATAAAATTTTAGAATGATATACAACTTTTTCATATATTTATATAATTTTTTGTAGACTTTCATATTTTAATTATGATATTACATGGATTATTGTTATGAAAATTTGATATTTTATGCAGATTAGAGTATATATATAATAATATAAACTTTTTTTTAAAAAAAATACACTTATAATGACGGTTTCTCATTAGAACTATCTTTAAAAAACATTTATAACGACGGTTCTAGTGGGGAACTGTTGTTATAAATAACCACAGTTTTTAACATGTGTCGTTAATGTGATTTTATAACAACGATTCTAAATTGTCATTACAAACAACTGATTTATAACGACACTCGCAATAATGACGGTTTGAGAACCATCTTTATATGGTCATTTTAATCGTCGTTAATGAGCTTTTTTTGTACTAGTGTTAGTATGAAAATCTTACTTTATTTATTAAAATTATTTATTTTTGTAGTATTTATTTATATTTTATATTATTTATTAATAATCTAAAAAAAATTAATAATATAAATTTTAATAATCTAAAACCTTAATTAGTTTTTATAGATAATTATATAATAAATATATCAATTTTTCTTACTTCTCATTTGTCTAATAAGGATGATCTTCTTTCATTTATTAAGAGTGATGGTAGTCTTTTGGTTAAATTGATTAAGCTTGTTGTGATAACTTATTCTATTTGGATAATATGACGTATATGAGGAATTATGCTAGATTTTAGGATAAAATTGATGTTTCTAGCTCTATTTTGGTAATTAAAGATTTAACTTGTGTAGTGGAAAAATTGTCTAAAGCTTTAATGAAGAATGATATGTTGGATTTCAACGTGATTAATTTTTTTGGTATTAATAATCGTATTGGTAAAGTTCTTCGTTCTCTTTCTGTTAGATGGGAGTTCCCTTCATCAAGCTGGGTTAAAATTAACAATGATAAGGCTACTAGGGGATATCCTGGTCTTGCTACTTGTGGAGGTATTTTCCGTGGGAGTGTGGGGGAGTTTATTGGTGTTTTCTCTACTTTTCTTGAAGTTCAGATTATTATGGTTGCTGAGTTTTATGGAGTTATACATGCTATGGAGGAAGCTCAAAAGATGAGGCTTACTAATGTATGACTTGAATGTGATTTTGTCTTGGTTTGTGTTGTGTTTACTGCTAGGACTAATGTTTCGTGGATGCTTCGTAATCGATGGAATACTTGTCTTAATTACTGTTGGAAAATCAGATTTAGGGTTACTCATATCATTCATGATGGGAATGCGTGTGTTGATAAGTTAGCTAATTTATGATTTATTCATAGAGAGTCATTTCATTGGTATAATAGGCTTCCATCTAGTTTGTTTTAGAATTTTTTATGAATATGTATATTCTACCTATGTATCATTTTTATTAACATATGGGTTTTGGCCTAGTCCCGCCATATTTTTTTTTGTATTTTTTTAATAATAATTTTTTCATGTGATGGCAGATGATTATTGTTACTTGAGGTGTCGGCGACCTAAGATGTCAAGTTGTATAGTGATATCTAAAATAAAAGCTTTTATAAAAAAATAAAAAATAAAAATAAAACATATATTTATACAATTAATTTTAAATGTATAATTTTGATTTCTAATAAGTTTAAATATATTTTTAAATGTAATTTTAATCAAAATATATATTTGTTTAGTATTTTTATAGGATCAAATTACAATAGAAATATACTATTTATTTTTTATTTATTCTAATTGAATAGGAATATTTTAATTTTTCATTTATTTTAATTCAAAATATAAGGTTTTATTACTTTTATTAATATTTTTAATAATTAATAAATATAATATTGTTATGGATACTCTTTGTAAAAGATATTATACTTGTAAAATAATCTCGTAAAATAATTATATAAATGTGTGTTCTATTGTTTATTATATAATCATCTATAAAAAACTAGTTAATATTTTGAAGCAAATAAATTTTATATTATTGAAAAACTGATTAATTTATAAAACAATATTATGAACGTTAATATTTTTAATAAACTGATAATATTAAATTAAAATTTTATATTTGATTATTATAAACAATATTATCTAATTATAATATTATTATATTTAAACTTTTAAAATTGTTATAATGTAACTATATTATCTTTTAAGTATAAATTTTGATCAAGAAAGATTTTTATAATATTTTTTCAAAAGAAAAAAATAAACATAAATACATATTAATAAAGAGGAGAGAAGATTACAATTAATTAATACTCAAAAATACATTGTAAAAGGATATTAATGACTTCTTAATAAAAATTAAATATATTTATTACCCAGTTAGTTGATTATATATTAAAAATTCATTTTTTATTAAAAAATAAATAAAAACTCATTCAAATAGTTTTTTACAAGTATTAAGAAGATTTAAAGTTTTAATAAGAATAAAAATTAATTTCATGTTATGATAGATAAAAAAACATAGTTAACCCTATATATATAAACTATAAGTATTGAAATATAAAAAAAAATTATTATTATTTTTCTCTAAACTCATAAAATGTGAAAACCACTTGTAAGAAATATGTCCCAATTAAAGTCAATAAGTTATTAAAAAAGATGTTAGAAAAGTCATATGTATAAATATCAAATAATTAAAGTGAGGAGCACACTTTTTAAGCAGTGTGCCTAGATTTGTTTTACATTAATTAGATTATTAGATGGTTGCATCATGAGGACATCCCATAAAGTTTGTGGGGATTGACAGTGAATGTTGAATGTTGATGAAGCAGACCAAGAATTTTGAAGAGAAAAAAAGGACATATCCAAAGGCACACAATTGGTTGGGATGGGTGTGTGAATCAATATTAGCTTCAGAATAAAATGGGAATAAAAAATGGGTCCCAATTGCATTTAATAGTTAGGTACTCAAGAAATGCATACTTCTAACTCCCATTTATTGCAATGAAATGTATGTTGTAAGTTCTGCCGTGCAAGTCAACATCTTCCATTCAATTACATTTATGTATTGGACCCAAATATTATCATATGATGTCATCTCATCATAAATTACACTCAATTTTCCTTATATTCATTTTATTTATTATTATCATTTTTTTTCACTATCTAATAATTTATTTAAATATGTTATAGGTGGTTTATATGATTACTGTTATAAATTTTAGATATTTTTATTTAATAATTTATGTTCCGACTTCAAGTTAACATGCTAGTATCAATCATCACATTTGAGGTATTGTTTGTTTTGAAGGTCGATATTATGTCACGGTTCTGTTCTTAAAAGGTGTTTCGATGGATTGATGGAACACGGAGTTTATAAACGGTTCTTGACCTCGACTTCTGAACGATGTGAGACTATATTGGCATACAGAAATATTTTAAAAATAAGATTTACACTTAACATATATTATTAGTTATATATATATATATATTATGAAAGGTTTTTATTTTTAATTGATATTGATTTTTTTGACAATTTTTTTTAATAATTTGTTAAGGTATTATTTAAGATAAAATTGTGAGAGTTACTTAGAAAATTTGAAGTTGAGGTATTGACCCTCTTTCTTAGAAAAATAATGGTCTTCCAATCTCTAAGGCTTGATGATAAGGTTTAATATTGATACACCTTAAAGCTCCAAATCACTTATATCGAAATCAAAATAGTTTATAAATATTCGTATTACTTAATATAATGAAAGATGTTTTAAAAGCAAAACTTACTAAATTCAAAATTTAACAATATTTTAAAAAAATGATTTTAACCGTACTATCTTAGAATAATTTCAAAACATAATAATTATCACATTAGTTAGATCCTTTGTTTTCATACATGTAAAATGATTTTCCTTAACACGCGGTCTCGCATTCAATTTCTGTGTGAAAATTTGTTTGATTAAGTAAACAAAACTATTCATTTAACGAAAGATGTCGTTTAAGAAGAAGAAAAAACAGATAACTTTACCAGTTTAATATATTTTTTAAAGTGATCAATTTGTGCTTCCTATTGGCCAAATGCTCCCCATATAATGCAGAGTGTTAACTTTGCTAATTTGACCCTCAATTACTTTTTATATAGAATTTTTCTAAATTTGTTACAACTAAAATATTATTAAATTGAAATTAATTTTAAAGATTAAAATTAATTAGTTATTATATTAACTAAATTAAATAATGTACATATCTCAATTACGACCGGACACATAAATCAGATAATAACTACCTGTTTAATATCATATTTAAGATACATAAATCAAATCATAAATTAATTATAAGTTACTAGGAGTTATATGTTGTTGTTATAAATCCCATTTATATATCATGATAAATGCTTTTCTTAATGGTCTGAGTTCAACTAACCTAAAAATAAAATAGTTGGTAACTTTCTCGGTAAGAAGAAACATACTAAATTCTATTATATACTCTTAGTTATTTATTAAGAATTTATCATCACTTTTGTACTCCTACTAACTCAAGCATCGGATAGTCTTTTAAGGGTAGACCTCCCTCTCTCATTGAGACCAACTTAAAGCTCATTTCCTGAGGAACGCGCAGTCCTCAATGACTTACATCTTCCGAATTCATTTTTGGTAGGAACAAATACTATTTTATAGATTAAAAAAATAATTTAAATTATTAATAAAAAATATAAACTAAATTTTAAACTGATATCTAATTAGCTATTTAAGTTTTAGTTACAAGTTACTTTATATTCTAAAGTTGGTAGTTAAAACTAATTAAATTCTAATTTGAAACCTAGTTTATAAATTTATATTAATCATAGAACTAATTTAGACATTAATAATTTTTTTATTTTACATAATAGTATTAAATATATTAATTAATTATTTTTTTCTCTAAAATTAATTTTTATTTAATATATATATATATATATATATATATATTAATCAAATATGATACTGACAGTGAAGGAAGCGTGGACAAAATTGAAATAAAGAAGATTGAAGAGTAGGGATCAAACTATTTGAAATTGTTTACCAAATTAGTTGTTTTATTTTTTTTAACTCATTGGAATAAATATATTAAACATATTTATATTAAAATTAAATTATTTTCAAATAATTCATTATTTATAGAATATTATCGAGAGTGCGTTTAGTAAGTCTATATGTTTATTATAAGATAATTTGATTAGTTTATAAACTGGTTTTATTAGAATAAAGTTATAACTGTTGAAAAAAAATCAAATTATAAGTTTCTTAAATTCTATTTAAAATATACTGTTTTAAGGTATATTGCATGAATTAATGATGGTATTTATTGAGAGAAGAATATAATCTATTAATTATAAAAATTTTGATCAATAATTTTAAATATAAAATTTTGAAGAATAAAATTATATTTGATAGATTATAGATGTAGAACAATCCTTATAAATTTTTATTGAGGTCACACTTTATACAGCTGGAGATTAAGTCTAATAGAAAGATAAAAGTGTGACAAACCAAGGTTTTGCTAAATGAAAGCACCTTTAAGGTTTCAAACAGAATGCTTGGTCAGAAGAGTACAAGGTATTGCTAATTGTTAACCAGATTTGTTTGAATAGAAATTATTTTAAAATATAATAAAAGTTAAAATTTTAATTTGTAATAATTATATAAATTAAAATAATAACTATTTAATATTTATATATAAATTTTATTACTTTTTAAAGTTTTTCTTTTCTGTAATCTTTTGAAGTTAATCTTCAGCATTTTCTTATCAGTAGCACGAGTGAGATGATAAAGTTTTTTTTTTATTTTTAATTTAAAAATGTTTTTAGTATAAGTTAAATTTTACTTTATAAATAACTTTTTTTTAGTCTTTTTAAAGTTTTGTAAATGTTTTAAATTTTCACAAGATTGTGATATCATATCATAATCTTTTGTTAAGATAAACTTATGTGAAAAATAGGTCAAATATACAAGAAAAAAAATTTAAATGATATATTATAATTTCTTCTACTAATTCACAAGAATAACATATGATATAATACTCAAACTAAGTTTTAGTTGATAGACTTATTATTAAGATATTTTTGTATTTTTTTAAAAGAAATTTCTTTTTTGTAATATTAGATAACATGTAGTTTGAAAGGGTTTAAAAAAATAAAATAAAGATTTACATTTAAGATTTTTATAGTGATTTGTTTGTAACTGAGATTATATTCAATTCTTGGTCAACATAATTAAGTTTCACTAAGCAAACTAACATTGCAAAATACAAATGGCTGCATAATCGAGTATTGTTTGAAACAACAACAACTCTTGACTAAGACATTGTGTATTTCTTTCTGGCATAGTAGTCTGTAACACCCAAAAAATACATCTAACTATTTCAATACAAGTTCTACTGGTCTTTATACAAGCTTGAAGTTTTTCAAAAATTCCTAATACATGAATAAGATATAGAAATACAAATATTTACAATTCATAACTCAAAATAAGACTCTAAAGCCTTTCAAGCTTTCCTACACCTGTATGATCATCTGCTTGTGTACATAGTCATCGCAGTTCAAACACAACAAGAAAAGCAAGGGTAAACTAGTGAAAATAAAATTTTATAATATACACAATTCAATCAAAAGAGCAAACCAAATTACATGGATCAATTTTTCAACTATTCAATCTTCTTCAGTTCTCAACATAAAACAATCACATAGATCGCACATGGATATACACATCCAGGATATTCAACAAACAAAATAACAATTGATGCCTTCTAGAAGACTTGTATTAAGTAAGTCCTACCAGAGACTAACACCTGATCCAAAGATTACCAGTGAATCCAAGAGAAAAGATAAGGGTGAAGTCAATACAACCCAAGCCGTAACTCCCCCATCAGCTTCTCACCACTTGATATCTTAGTTTATGTAACTTAGATCATTAAGGAAGCTTGGATATCTCTATTACCACATAAACATCAATACTTAATACACAAACAAACATTAGTCCATACATTATCCCAAATGTATGAATTCAATTTCATACCATCTTCATCATACAATGCAATCCACAACATTAAAAGTCCTCTTTAACATAAAAAACAATACTTAAATACTAAACCATTAAAATCTAATATTGGGACCACATCCCCTCCATATTCAGATCTTCTAACCTATGATACTATTAAAAAAATTAAAGTTAGTTTCCTTTACCTGTAATTTCTTATCCCAAGGAAATTCCTGTTCAGGTAGGAGAAGTACTCTAAAATCTAAGGACCTAAGACAAGTTATCCAAACATTACCAAATTTGAATATGAGCTCAATCAAGTTTAGAGAAACACATTTCTCAACTGGCCCCACTAAGATTGATGACTAAATCATAGAGAAAAGAAGAGAATAAGAGATTTTTAGAGCAAAATTGAACTTACTCTGTTTTAAAATTTGATCGGGTAGAAATGTACCTTGACTCCTCAACTACAACATAGCAGGATCATATTTTGGAATAGATGAGGTATGAGAGAGAAATTGAAGAGAGAAAGGAGAGAGAAAATATTGGGTGAAAAAAAATAAAAGAAAATGAAAGTGTGTGTGGGGGGGGGGGGGGGGGGTGGCTTCGGGGCCTTTTTGGCACACTTCCGCCCAAACAAAAGGGGTTATAGGAAAAAGAAAAAAAAAACAAAAACAAAGTAGTTGGGGGGGGGGGGGGGGGGGGGGGTTTTTGCTCCTGGGTCTTATGTAGGCACTCTTAGCTAAAACACTTGATTATAAGAGAAATGATCAAAAGATCACAAGGTTGCTAATGAAAAAAAAGTTAATATCCTAAGATAAATAGGTTCACATTTTTAGGTTGCTAAATAACACTAGAGTGTTTTATCAACATGCCAAATAGCAAGTTTGTTCACTTTAAGATTTTTTTTATCTTTATACCATTATTGGTTTGTTCGTTAGGGTTGGAAAATTCTTAAAATTAACCAAGCTTCTTAGAGAAACTTTTTATCCCTCTCAAGGAAGGTTTCATGAGGAAGAAACTTAAGAAGAAAATTATTGACTTTTAGAAGAAGAGAGTGCTTAAAAAACAATTATATCATTTATCTAAAGCATTTTTTTATAAGAAGCAAGGGAAGTTATCTTTATGTTAAGGAAAAGTCCAACACTCATAACTTGAATTTATGTTTTAAAATTGACTAAGTATAAAATATGGTCATACTTCTTATGTAAGATGATAGTATATGTTCAACATCAAATCATGTAAGATATAAGTGTTTCATCTAAAAAATGATATAAGATTGTGCAATCTATTTTATTTTTGATAAGCATCTAATATGTTATGTACCGGTATGGGCGAGACCGAGGTCCACCTGGCTGCCCGAGGCCGAGTCCACCTGACCGAGACCAGGGGAACCTGGCTGAGACTTAAGAGATTTGGCCGGATGACGAGGCCGATGACCCACTTGGCCGAGACCTTAGAAGACTTGGCTAAGACGACCGAGACCACTGGAATTTGGCCGGTGGCCGGCCCATACCATGATGACTTGGCCGACAGCCGATCCCTATTACAGTTAACGCTCAAACCAAGATCAGTGATGTTAATCTATCATTAAGAATTAGGTAATGCAACCCTAAGCGGTATCCACCTCGATAAACGGGCCCAACAAGGTAGGCCCATTAGAATAATATAAATAACACGCATCCCAATGAGTAAGGTATGTCATTTATTACTGTTCACCTACCTGAGAGCTGACCACCCGCTTTACTCACTTGAGCGTCGGAGTGCCTTCGCAGGTACCCCCACCATCCGGTGTTCACCCGAGGCCGAGTGCCGAAGGAGAAGCATGAGGACGAGAAGAATCCCAACTCACCACCCAGTCACCTGACCGACCGAAGGAAGGAGAAGAAGACTTCAATAGTTCTCTAGGTCCCATCTCCCTAGCAGGAACATGTTCAAACGACATGCACATGGAGTTAAGATAATCTCGTACCACACAAACATAGACTTATATATGCTCATTATATGTTTCATGGAATGTTCATTACTTTTGTCTTTAAAAAAGATACGTTCAAACTAAAGTCACATTAAAAATCTCTTAGATGAAGAGATAAGCTATTTTTCTTCAATAACTCCTTGACACACGCATCATCAACTCTAGAAAGAGGATATGCTTTAGAGAAAATCAAGCAAAGACACACTATCCAAAAAGAGATAAGTACATCCAACTATTCAGATGTTACATGAAGAAGAAAAAAAAAATGTTACATGGAGTGCATTCAATGCATCCTTCACAAACAAGCTCATAAGACGTAAGAAAGACATTCAAGTGAGATGAAATTGCTTAATGGCTAGAAACGGATTTGCAACAATTATATTCTTCAACACCTATTTAAAGTCATTCACCAAGTAGAAGAAAACATGTGACTACGTTGCATAGTGCTAAAACTCTATCCAAATCTTACGTGCCTATAAAATCTTCATATAGAACATTGTTCATGTTCACTTAGCTAACTAGAAGAAAGAACATAACCTCATATCAAAATATGATTCACTTAGATAACTCTTTATCTATTATAGTCAGGAGTGACTGTTTAGAAAAGAATACTTGACTAATAGCAAGCAATGACTGCTCTTCAAAGAATACTCAATTTTAGTCAAGAGTGACTAGGTCCAAACAATCCCACTAAAACATTGTAATAGTAAAGCACATTTAGATGTGAAAGTGTGTCAAGGGACTCCAAGTGTAACTTGCACTTTCACTTAGGACAAACCATATAGTTTATTACTTTCTTTGAGATATCAATTTTTGAAACTTTATTTCTTTACTCTCTTTTATCGCTTTTAAGTCTCCATGAAAAACAGGAAATCGTCTCTTAAGTCAAATCAACTATTTGACCTTCCTTTAGTCTTTTATGACTTTTTGCACACACAAATAGGAAAAAATTGTTTTGACGTTTCTTTCAAGGAAATTTGTAAAATATTATCAAAGAGATCTCTAGCTAGGAAAGACTTTGTTTTTAAGCTTGTCCAAGTGACTCACCTTTTTTTCCTAGGAGTGAACATAGGGAAATTTTGACTTCTTGACCTTGGAATTTTTAAGAGTCTTTGTTGAATCAATCTTTTGTGAAAATATTTAAGTCTTTTATTAAAAAATGAGTGATCATTCTTATCATTCATCTACTGTGCATGGTAGTACTAGAGACCCAAGGGAAGAAATAAATTTGAGAGATGAGGTGAGGAGACATAGAGAAAATGTTAAAAAAAGAAGATAGAGAGATAGCTGAAATAAGGGGAATGTTTGGTGAAATCATGAGGAACCAAGAAAGGGCCAAGAGTAAACATGATGAGGGGTATAGTCGTAGAAGAAATTATAGTCGTGACCATCATTCCCAAATTGAAGAGGTATAGTAGTCACCAAAATGATGACTACTATATCAACCATCCCTAGGACATCATAGGCCCAAAAATAATAATTTTCCAAAATAACCCAAGGTAAACCTTCCCCTTTTCCATGACCAAGAAAATATAGAAGAATATTTAGATTTGAAGATGAAGGTGGAACAAATTTTTTAGTGCCACCAAATAAACCATGAGAGGAGAGTGTTCCTAACTCTGGTGAGAGACCTTAGGGTTCACAATAACTCTCAAATAAGATATTGGAACGAACTTAAGACAATTATAAGAAAATGTCATGTGCCCTTCTACTATCATAGGGAGTTGATGTACAAACTCCAAATATTCCATCAAATAGATATGATTGTAGAGGAGTATAGACAGAAAATGGAGTTACTATTGATAAGGGTAGGAATTAGAGAAAAACATGGAATACCATGGCGAGGTTCAAAAATGGCCTCAATTATTACATCTGAGATAGGGTTGAATTACTATCTCATAATGATTTAAATCATTTAGTTCAACTATCTGTGAGGGTATAACAACAATTGATAAGAATATCTACCTAAAAAAGGGACAACCCAAATACATCCTATTCTAGGAGAGATTCCAAGAGGGAGGGTTACTCCTCCAAATCTAAACATGAAGAGCCACATGAAGAAATGAGGGAAAAATAAGGGAGAAAAGAAAAAGAAAAAATATATTATAGAGAACCTTCTAAAATTACTAAAATGAGAAATATTCAATGCTTAAATGCTTGAAAAAGACATTACTCTTTTGAATGTTCTTATAAGAGAACAATGGTTTTAAATGATTAAGACATAGGAAGTAAGGATAATTCTTATTCTTCACCCGATGAAGAAGAAGTTTTAGATTTTGAGGAAGATGAAATCCTTTCTTGTGAAGGAGATTTATTATTGGTGAGAAGACATCTTAGAATTCAATTGATTGTGCTACTACTGATGGAAAATGCTCTTCTTCTAGTAGTCATCTTTGTAATTTCTTCTTCGGATGGATTATGAAGAAGATTTGATGAGCATAAGCATTAAAGAAACTCAAGAGAAGTTTCCATGGATTGAAGTGGAGTTCGGAATTTGTGAGAGTAAGAGGTGAGGCCAACTCACTAGGAAAGAGTTTATGATAAGTCTTGAAGGAGACTAACCTAAGGAGAACTTAGGAACAAGTAGAATGACCAAAAATAGCCAATATTTCATTACTAATTCCAAGTTCAAAATTACAAGAGAGGTGCACCCCTATTTATAAGAGACTTGGATGTCTAAAATAAGAATTTTAAATTAAAAATTCTCCATTGGCAATGTGACAAGTGGCATCACATTCTCCATCAAATACAGTCACAATGTGTGAACCTTTTCCACACACGATGTAAACCTTTGTTTTGTTATTGTGGATGTTGGTTCTAGTTATAATTGTTGCAATGCAAAGTTGGTGGAAAAGTTAGCCTTGACTACTAAACCCCATCCAAAATCTTACAAACTTTAATGGATAAATAATGAAAGTGATATAGTAGTCAAAGAAGAAGTAACCATTTTCATAGGCAATTATATGAGAAAAATGTTTTATGTGATATTATTCCTATGGATATTGGACACATTTTATTTGGAAGGCCATGACAATATGATCACAAATCTACATGATGGCTACACCAATAAAATAACTTTCATTCACAAAGGAAGCAAAATAATTTGAATTCCCCTCACACCTCAACAAGTGAGAGAGAGGATGAAAGTAAACTAAAAGCGAAAATAGAAAAAGAAAATATTGCAAAAGAGAAAAAAAATGAAATGAAATGAAATAAAAAAATAGTACAAGTAACCTAGAAAGGAAACTTCTAGGAAAGTACGCATGCTTCTAAACTCTTCTTCTAAAGAAGGTACTATTTTTTTTAAAAGGGGTTGCGCGAACGCAAGCCCCCATTGCCACAAATTATGACGTAAGCTCCATCACACACCCATTCTAAGTGCAATGAAGGTCACTTCCCTAGGCCATGTACCTTAATGATCATCCATTGACCCCGTTCAGGTAAGTTAAGGAAGGTACTAATTTATGTTTACAAAAATTTCAAAAACAACATGTTGTGATGATGTTGTCTGACTTGGGAAATAGACAACACAAAGTGAAATCACATATTTTTAAAAGAAGCCAAACATTTTCTTATAAAAATTATTTAAAAAATAAAATGACTTATTTTCTTAATATTTTTTTAAAAATACATTTGTATTTTAATATTGATTAGTATTTTCTATAGATGGACCTATGATCCAGGAGGGAATAATATAAAAAGAATATATAAAGGTGGTGGGCCCTGAGCATCACTCGGATATGAAGGCATATCCTTCTCAAGATGGAGGTCTAATGGAGGATCATCCAACCACCACCTCTTGGGCTGAGAAGAAGGAAGAAGATGGAGCCTTGTTTGGGAGGGGGGAGAACTCACATTTGAAGAGTCTTTTTCCTTTTTCTTTGCTTTGTAAAAATGTATAAAAGTAGTGTGTACATAAAATAGGAACTAGAAAAATGTATATGAATTGTAATTTTTCTTATCTAAAACTATATCCATAAGTGAACTTAATTTGGACCTAATGAGGGATCGACGAGGAAGTTCATGTGTGTAGTCAACAGGAAGTCCTCTCCATTAATGAAGTCAAAACTTTAATTGGAGAGATATGGAGAAAGTGCAACATGGTCCACTAGACACCTGGTCAAGCAATAAGTGGAGGAACATTGAAACTTATAAAACACTTGGAAAATCTAAGAATTGAGAAATGTGAGACTTGCTTTGCATGGAGTGACAAAAATACAAGTGCAACTGATCTTTTCACAATTAGTCCCACATTCTCTAGTGCATAAAGTTTTTTTAGTCTCTCCTCTTATAAATAGAGGCCTACCCTTTGTAAATCACTTTTGCTTTGAATGAGAATTGAACTTGCCTATTGTCTTCTTGTTCATTTAAAAGTCTTAAAATGAAAATAATTTTCTCTTAGATTTTCATATCAAGGAACCTTCCATGAGAGAGTATCTCTAAAGTTTCGTACTTGAAACTTCGAAAAATGCTTGATAGTTTTTGTTAAATATTTCGTTGAATGTTTGGAGAGATGTTTCCATAAAAAATATGAAAAATAAAATTTCCTACGAACGGTCTAAATTCCCTATAAAAAAAACAAATTTTCATAATTTTTTACAAGTCATATATTCTCACATGTAATTCCTAAGCGAGTATAGTTTTTAGCAGAAAGAGTGCATTGAGTTTTAACAAATTAATTATACAACAATTAATATTAATCATAGTTATTAAGAAATTATTTGAAAATTCAAAGTCAATAATAAAAGGTGACAAATGCAATTGCATTTTTAATGTGTTCAATCCTTGTAGGATCCACGTATATAATTTCCAAAGCAGCTAAAAGATACAATTATGATTTATCAACAAGACAGCTATTAAAGACAGCGATCTTTCAATTAGTACCAGGATGGGTGTTCATTAATAGTTCGATCTGTTTGAAATGTAAATCCACCCATAATGTTAGTCTCATAAATAAGAATAATAAAAAGACATGTTATTGTAAGAAAAATGACACGAAGAAAATTCAATGGAATTCGTTACACGTCATCTGAATTTCCATATTTTTTAAAAAATTGTTTAAATTTTAGGGCTATTCAATTTTTTAAAATTTTGTTTCGTATTTAATTTATAATAAATGACTACGTACAATCTTTATTAATTATAAAAATCAATATCAATTTTACTATTTCACTATTGTGATTATCCTCGCAGATTTATATAGGTTTTTGCGTGAAAAATAAACATTTTAAATTTATTTAAATTTAAAATTAATAAAAATTATGAAATTTGTTGTTTAGATAAATAATTTTAAGATTTTCAACTCAGATCTATACTATCCAATATCAAAAAATATAATATAATACATCTTGGAAAAATTACACCGAAAAATATGTGGAATGCATTTGGGAGTTTGGTCCATGTAGACCAGTTTTACAAGTTGAGTACTACTAGCCCCACATTTAGAAAGATGTCCACTCGTTTATTAAATGATGTCAAGAATGTCCGAAGTTTGACCTTCTTCAATCACTCCTCCTAGAGGAACTTTATTCAATAGTTCCTGTTATCATTTAGCATATGGGAATGGATCTTCTCGGGTCGTTTCCATTGGCAAGGTGAAATTCTTGATTGTGGCTACTCATTATTTTACTAAATGAATAGAGGTAAAGTTGTTGGCAACTATTACATCTCAGCAAGTACAAAAGTTCTTTTGGATGTATACATGGATTACCCCATTGTATCGTCACTAAAATTTGGACAACCATTCATAAATCGGGGATTCGAGTAGTGTTTACAACAACTCAAAATCAAACACCAAGTTTCATCAATAGAAAACCCTCAAACCAATGGCTCGACAGAGGTAGCAAATAAATTTATTTTAAACGAAATTAAGAAAAATTTCGGCCAAGTAAAAGGACTTTGGATAGAAGAGATACCCGACATCCTTAAGGGTTACCATTGAACACCTCAATCTTCGACATAGGAGACACCATTCTGTTTGACATACAAAGTAGATGACATAATTCTTGTAGAAATTGGAAAAGCCTCTTGGTGAAGGCAAAATTATGACGAGTAATACAATAATGTCAATTTGAGAATTGAACTCAACCTCTTTTTTGAAGTCCAAGAAGAGGCTCGTGTTAGAGAAGAAGCAATAAAGGAAAGATCAATCAGACAATACAACAAACATGTTAGAAAACAACTCTTTCATAATGGAGATTTGGTATGACGCAAACTCAATGAAGCCAGAAAGGACAAACAAGAAGGAAAGCTAACACCTATTTTAGACGACCCAAACTGACTTGTCAACTCACTCAAAAAATTAGAAGATTTGAGTTGCAAACATTTACTAAGAACATAGAATATCACTCACCTAAAGATGTATTACAGTTGAAACTTGTACTTTGCTCATTTTTTGTTACAAGAATGATGTACTCTTTTTCTTTAGCTCAAATTTTATCCCTAAGAAGGGTTTTTCTTAGCAGAGTTTTAATGAGGAACATTCTTGAATAAATTTCATAAATTCAGTTTGAAAATTTGTTTGATAGAAGATGATCAAATTGGATCAAAGCAATTCGATTACAATATTAAAAAATAAACACAACTAATCGAATCAAAGTAATTTGGTTAGCATGTTAGAAAAGAAACAAAATCAGATCAAAGTAATTTGGTTAACACGTTAAAAAATGAACACAATTCATCGGATCAAAATAATTTAGTTAGCATGTTCGAAAAGGAACACAATTAATCGAATCAAAGTAATTTGATGTTTGTTCAAAGTAATTCATTGTTTGCGAATGAACAATAAAAGAATGTTAACCAAACTTAGCTAACCAAAGTTTGTGATGTAGTCGAGTTAGTTTATTCGATTTTGGCTGAATTAAAATAATCCAGCCTTAATATTGACAATTAAAACTTAAGATGCATAAAAACTCTCATTTCATTAATTTAAAGGTTTATAATGTATTTAGTCATTAACTAGTTCACTGCCAATGCCATCTTTATCTTAATTAAATACAAGATTCAAAGCGAAGTGCACGACTTGGTGCATGACCTTCTTAAAGCCCTCCATATAGCCTTCTATGCTAGCCTCTAGTGCACTCTTTTCAATTTTTTTCTTCTCTTCCTTGAGAAGAACGATGCGAGTCTCAACCTCTTTTAGCTTATTTTAACTTCCTATATGCTCTCAAGACTCTTTTTGAGAAACTCTATCTTGACCTTTAATGCCAAGAATCTTCCTTGGCCTTGCACAATCTCAAGTGATTAGGTGAAGACTGCAAGTTCTGATCCCGCCTTTAATGTTAGAGTACCTAGAAGGCTTTTAGAAAAGTTAGCTATTTAAGTGCAATTGACTTGAAGCCACATTCATGGCAGTGGGCATTCTGCACTCAAAGGGAGATAGAGGAAATAACATGTCGAGTTATTTAAAGAAAAACTCGTAGGCAAAGGTAAAAATCTCTTGGTTTGCTAAGGGCTTCATAAAAACTCAGTCAAAGTCATCACAGGCTTCAACCGAGATGAACTCGACCATTGAGTCAGAACAAATGCTAAACAAGGACACAATCCTTGACCCTTTCTTGTGAGGTAAACTTATATGGATAAGAGGCGACCCCACCAAGCACCCAAGAGTACTTAGGATCAATGATCAGAGGAAATTTAACTTTCCTCTTCCTCTTGGCCAAATTTGGCCCTAAGGCCTCCACTATGTCTTGGGTTGGGGATTTTCATTTTCTCGTAGGAACAACGATGGCCCTATATTCCTTCGGTGTGGCAGAAGTTTTCGTAACGATAGTTGTAATAAGAGGAGCAATTTCCTCCAAAATGAGTCAGTACGACTCGTTGAAGGGTCATATTTGATGGGGAAAACCTTTCTGCTCACTAGAGGCCTATTCCTGGTGGGGGAATCAGAATGTGAGGGAGAAGAAGCCATAAGAAATATGTACTGAGGAGGACAGAGTAAATAGAAGCAAGTAAATGAAGAAATGTGTGAGCAAGAGCACCAACAGAAAACAAGGAAAAATATAAGAGAAAATGAAGTGGGTTTAATTATAAACGTTTCAAAGCACTTAATTTTATTTCAAATGTTAAAAAATGCTTCATTTCGCCCCCATAAGGAACATGCGTGAAAATGGACAACAAAGCATCATCATGTGATCTTAGAGCTATGTGGCAAAAGTTATGACATATCAACTGCCTAAGTGATGTAACGCCTCGAGAATGTGAAAACTCATCATTAGGTACCACTCATTAATGCTTATAGGGATTTGTATTGTTTAATAATTACAATTACATTGTCATAATTACACTAAGCTCAACCCATCAAGCTCTATGAGTAATCGCAAAGTCTGATCTATAAGTCATGAAAATATGACCTATCTTTTTAGCTCGGCCAAAAACATGACCTAAGCTAATTAAGGCCCAAACACCCTTCAAATTCGTTCACGAGCATAGGGAACTTGTGTACTACCCAGTACCGAAAAATATAATATAATATTATCCATCTTTAAAAGTAGGAGAAAACCACCTGAAAATATGAATAATTCATATTCTCTTGAAAATGATTGTGACAGTAGACAAATCAACCCAATATTTAGTAACAACATGATTGGATTTAGGCCCCAAAAGCTATAAACATTCTTTTATTCTTCAGGGTGTACTCACTTAATCTCATTCATTCACTTAAATACTCTTATATCTCTTTACATTTTTACTAGCTTAAGCGCTAGAGATTATTTTGCAGGTGGATTTCCATGTGGTGCTCCATCAATATAACTCGGTAACTCTTCAGGGGAGAGATCAACTCTCCTAAAAGTTCAGACATCCACCTTGGACGATTCCAACTCAAGCTTCAGTAAATACAAAATGAATAAAAAATATAAAAATACATTATGATGAAAGTTATACAACATAATGATGGAGTTCTTCTTGGCTCCTTATAAATTTCTTCGGTTTGAAATGATTTTATTGAATGGAGAAGACATGGTAGTAGAAGATAGGATAAAAATGGGTCAAAAATGGGTTTGGAACAATGGGTGTTGTAGGAGAATAGTTCTAGAAAGGAGGTTACACCAACCTTCTAGCTATTTTTAAGGCTTGTACACTAAAGAGTGAGAGCAAGACAAAAGTGAGTCTTAAGAGAAATTCTGAAACCAAACATGTAGAAATTCATTACACAATTAAAGTCTAAGAATTACACAAGAGAAACTCTTTATTTATAGAGCTAGAAGTCTCCTAAAGTTACTATTAGAACTTTAAAAAACACTCCATTTATGGAGTGCCATGTGGCAACTTAAAAACTCTCCATTGGCATATTGCCATGTGGCAATCCATGTCTTGAAAAGCTCTCCTTTAGCAAATGGCCATGTGCACAAGGGAGTGGAGAAGGCATGCATAAGGCGCCCCATGTGCTTCATGAAGGAGAAGAAGAGTCACATTGTGGAGAAGGAAGGAAGGGAAAAGGAAGGCATCGTGTTGGATGCTTATGTAGCGCCTTGTGTGTACCATGTAGGCATCGCTCTTGGCTTATCTAAAGTCCTACAATCCTAGATTAAAATGGCCCAAATACAAGACTCAAAATTCCAATACAGAAATTAAAGCGAAATTGAAATTCTATTTACTCTATACAATTTTTACAAGGCTACAAAAGGAGAATTCTCTAGAGAAATAATTTCTGATCAAAACTTTCTCTCTTCTGAGCCTGATTGTTTTGGTAGCTGGAATGGTCTTCCATCACATAATATATTTTAGTATAATAATTAAGTTTAAGAGAAAATATTTTTATGTTTATTTTGAAAAGGACTTAATTTTCTATATTGAATATATAAAAGTAAAACTTCTATATTTTTCAGTTTTTTATGCTTAAATTTAGCTAGCAACATACAAATGTGGATTTCAAAATTATTTAAATTACCTTAAATATAAAAATTATAAAATAAAAGTTAAATTTAAGAAAAAATTCACTCGGGAAAGAAATTTAAAGATTGATTAGACAAACAATTTGAATATAAAGATATGAATAACTTGAAGAAAAAATGAAGGCAGTGATAGCCCTATTGTTGCAGTTGATGATATAGAGGCTCAGTCAGGATCTCAGGTTGATATTTTTGCTAATATGTCCTTGTTGAAGAGTGTTCATGAATAAGATGATTTTCTACGAAGAAAATGACTCTTTGCCTATTGATAATTTGCAATATTGAATGATCCTCTCAACTTAAATTTGCAGCTAGTGCAAAACATCCTAATTATATTGCTACCAAATGAGTTCCTTCTAAAGCTATTTCAAATGATTTGGCCATACAAAATTGTTTTGAATCTCTTTTAGGTGATGATCAAAAGGCCCATGAGTCATGTCCGACCATCTTGACAACAAATATACTTGAATCTATCTAGAATATTATTTTCTTAAAAGAAGTCAATCTTATCGCTAAAATTTAGGTTAAATAAAGGATAAAGATGAATTATTAAGTGAAGAAGATCAAATAGTACAAACCACCAAGAGACCAAGCATCCTCCTATAGCCGAATAAAACTCAATAAAAAAAATAAAAAATAATAGTGTGCTTGATTTTCGTTTTGGGATCTTCCCTTTTGAGAAGTTTTTTTATTTCCCTTTTTTTTCATTTTTTTTATAAACTCCCAATATAATTGCTTAGATTTTTCATTTGGAGTTTCTTTATTTTTTGTTACATGAATTTAGTTTTGCCCCATATTTATTTTGGATTTTCTTTGTGTGATGACACTGTTGCTTAGCATGAATTTTAATATAAAAAAAATGAAGGGGATGAAAAAAATATCATCAAACATATTTGATAAGCTTTCTCACTTGTGTTATAGAAATTTGTAGTGCATTATGTTATGCTTTCTCCAGAAAATGATATATAAATCTTATTTGACAATTATTTCTAACAACACTAATTACATATGACACCTGTAATACGTTGTTGATGATCCACTTAACCTCCGTGGAAATTTGCATATCTTTCAAGCAATTTTTCTCAATAGTTTACTTCCTAATCATTGTTTCAATAATGATATACTAGTATGTAATCTCTTTAGAAATAGATTATTCTCCCACCTTATTTTTTTATCAACCGAACTCATACTATTATATACCCCTTCTCGATCATCAATTTTTTTTTTTTTAACTTAGTATCACTTAATTTATAAATCATAACAAAATTTTTCAATAATTTGACAACATGTTGACCTCTAGAATAATATTTTTTTATAATTACTCAAAACAGATTATATTATAATATCTTTTATTTCTACTCAATTTTATTATAACATAATATTATTAAGAAAAGACATCCAGAATATTTCTCCTAGATGGCTACTTCCTCTAAAGTTTTCTATCACCTCATATTCTTCCAATGAATGTCTAGGATTGTGCCTTATGCCTCATTTAACCTAGTTAGGCTTGGGCTAAGTGATTGGGCTTACTTGAACGCGTTAGGCGAAAACAAGCCCAACGTCTCTGGAGTGATCTTACTTGGGTGAGATTGGGCTCGCTTGGTTGAGATCCTCTAGGAGGCTTATGGCTTAGGCGAGTTTGGGTGAGTATTGGAGCGTTCCAACTTTCCCTTTATATCTTGTATATTCTCCTTTTGCCCTTTCTGTTGAAGATAGTTGAAGACTTAACTCAACTTAGATAAGGAAGTGTTTGATGAAGAAAATCTGCTTGAAGGTTTATGAAGAGTGTAGTTCATAGGTCTTGTTAGGTTAAAGTTGTTTTAAATAGACTTTTGCTCTTTGATTTTGCCTTATATCTCATTGCAACAATAATTAGCTCAAACACAAGGGTCTCCGAAAAAGTGTTTTAAAAAATTTGCTTTCAGTTTTTCAAAAACTGGTTTTCTGCACAAATTTTAATTTGTTAATTGAAAAAAAAGGATTATTTTGGTACTGGATCAAAACTGCTTGACCTTTTTCAGAATTCATTTTTTACTCCAAATTCTGTTTTTTTTACATTTCAATTTTCAACTAATCTAAAAGTGGTTATGTTACCACCATGTGTATTTTCATAAAAAAATATGTTCTTTTGAACTTCAATCTGTTATTTTTATAATAATTCTTAATTGTGTTTTGAAAATCTATTTTGATCTGAAACCTATAAAAGGACGAGTTGATCTCAGGTTAAAACACACATTGCAATCATGATTTGCATTTAGTTTCCAAGTGCTTTCATTGAGATTTTAAAAGTGGGTTTTAGTTTAGAAAGTTTTCTTAAAAACTTCAAGTGCTCTTGTGCTAGTGCCTTTGACTTAAGATTCAAGGTTTAGTCTTGTGCTACAGTTGTGAGGGTCTTGTTTCAAACTTTCTATATATGCAGTCCTGGTGTTTTCCTTCCTATAGTTTACTTTTGTGATAGTGGTTGTATTTGTGCCTCTTGATAGTGTTTCTAGAGGTGTGTATGCTGCTAAAATAGAGTTTTTCAGGTTGTAGTCTTGTTCTTGAAGGGTTCAAGAACGAAGAAGTGTTTGTAAAGATTGCTTTGCATTAGTGAAATCCATCTTGGTATAAGGTGGGACTGGATGTAGCTCTTGTTGAGTGAACTGATACAAAACTGTGTGTGCCTTTTTTCTTCTTGATCACTGCTTTAAATCTAAAATCTTACAATCTGTCATAAAATGAATATGTTTTAAAATTGAATCTGTAGTTTTAACTATTTAGCACCCCACCCCCCCTTCCCCCCCTTCCCCCCTTGAACTTAGACATAATAAACCCAACAATTGGTATCAGAGCTCAGACTTGTAGCTTATTCAAGTTTTATTTCAATATGTCTAAGTTTAAATTGCCTTTTGCTAAAGGTGCGTCTATAAATAGTCCTCCTATGTTTGGTGGGGTGAATTATGCATTCTGGAAAATTATAATGAAAATATTTATGGAATCTATTGACATGGGTATTTGGGATGCAGTGGTAAATGGACATTTTGTTCCTGTGCAAACTGTCAAAGATGAGATAGTGAAAAAGCCTTGGTCTGAATGGAACGATAGTGAAAAGAAAAATGCACAAGCCAAAAACATCATCACCTCTGCCCTGAACATGGATGAATTCTTCAGAGTGACTTAGTGCAACTCAGCTAAGGAAATCTGGGAAATACTGGAAGTAACACATGAGGGCATAGACGATGTCAAAAGGGAAAGAAAACATGCCCTCATCCAAAAGTATGAGCTCTTCAGGATGCAACCAGAAGAGACTATTGCAGATGTGCAGAAACGATTTACACACATTGTAAATCATCTCACTAGACTTAGAATTTTGTTTTGATAGAGGAGAGCTAAATATCAAGATTCTGAAATGTCTGAATAGAAGATGGCAGCCTAAGGTAACAACAATATCTAAATCCAGAGATTTATCCAAGCTCTTCACTGCTAAAATCTTACTTTAACCGTTGTGTCTGCATTGATGTAACTTGCCACTTTCTTATATTACAAAATTATTAAGTAAATCCAATATCTTTTCGCAACGCAATCAAACTATTTAACTTAATTTGATGGTAAAATAGTCAATGAAAGATTGTTTCTATCAAGAAATGAACTTCAAAAATATATATATATATATATATTAAACTTTCTATTCAATTTTTATAAGTTTACCTTAAATTTGATTAAGCACATAAATAAAAGTATAACAATAACAACATGTTACTTGTTAAAAATTTATTTAAAATATATATAATCTAATTGAAAAAAAAAGTTTATTTCAGCTATAAAATTATTTAAAAGCTTTTGTTTAAAAGGTTATAAAAGGATCGAGGTTTTTTTTTATCAGCAAAAAATAATAAATAAATATGAACCACTTTATAGGTGACTCAACCCTTACACAAAAATAAAAATAAAAATATGATAAACCTTTACGCCCAACCTAAATCAATATCCTAACAAAAGTTGTCGACTAACCCAAAACCTAAGAATATCACCTACTGATAAGTGCCAAATTTCATTAATATTTCATATTAGAATTTGGGCACTTATGAGTATTAATTGGTAAAATAAGTAAGAAATAACCCATAATTTATGAATTTATATCTTTTTACATATTTTGTGATTTTAATTGAATAAGAACTATTTATTCCCAAATTTTGTGTTAGTTTCAGAATTCTAGGGGAGAATGGAGATAATTGGGCAAAAGGAAAATATACAAAGCTAAAAAGAGAAAGTTGGAATGCATCAACACTCACCGAAGTTGCCCGAACGTGCAAAAGAGCCATCTCACCACCAGGGGAACTCGCTCAAGTGAGATAGCACTAGTGAAGTTGGGTTGGACGGCGTTTTTCTCGCTCAAGCGAGCTCAATCTTGCTTGAGTTAGAATCCACTTAAGCCCATGCAAATTAGGTAAAATAGAGGGCTTGAGGCACAAGATTGAGAGGAAAACACCATTGAGTGACTTGTAAACCAATTGGGAGAATAGAAGGTGTGAGAAACATTAAAGGAGGCAGTCGTCAAGGAGAATCATTCTGGATCTTCTTTTCATGCTTTCCTTGTGTGTAATAGTCATCTTGAGTGGCTAATTCTACCATTTGAGATTGAGAATAATATGTTCAAACTCTTATGTATTGAGGTGATATCCAAATATAATGTTTTGTTATAGATTGATTATTGGTATTATTGTTTTGCTTCTAATTCTTGATCTAGAATCTTAAATTTGACTGAAAAATATTTTTAGGGTTCTGCCCTAATCAATAATACTTAACATATTTGAGTGTTAGGAATAAACTTGAAATGTTAATTACTATCAACGTCTCATCTTAATAATAAGTTGTTTTGATAAATATACGAGGAATCGATATTTATGAAGCATCTTAATAATTTTATATGCGAGAAATCGATATAAATGTTTTTTACATGTGCATCAATATCAATCAATACAAAAGAGTGAGAAAGATGAAACCCAATCCCTATTTTTCCAACTTGAAACAATAAATTCTTTGACTTGTTTTCTGATAAATCATTGCCATCGCAACAACTTTCAACACACTTTTATTATTTTGTTTTATATTCAGTGAATATTTTACTTGATTATTCAATTATTCATTGTGGGTTCGATATCCATCCTTAGAGACATATTATTACTTTTGACAACACGGTGCACTTGCCGTAAACAGTCATCACCTACACAGGAACCCACCCTTGGCAACAACTAGAGTATACCAACACATCAAATTCCAAAAGAACATAAAGCATAAAGAAACCACGAAACACATATCTCCAACAAATAAAGGAATTTAACAGACCCTATTTACATCTTGCACAAAAAGAGTGTATCCCACTGCCTCAACAAAAAACCAAAGAGAATCATTTTCACAACACAATAGCTCCTCCTTAGAGTCACTTAATACAAAAACCAAAACATAACCTCCAAGTGATGCTTTAAACCATTCTGCAAACCACACAACTTCTTCCTTCTTAAAAAGGAGTTAGAGAGTCAAACCAAAGAAAAAGAAACAAATTTAATTCACAATTTTCATACATACTAGAGGTTCCAAACACCAATAAGAATAAGAGAATTCTACACCTTTTTCTTTAATGGTTAGCAAAGCCTAAGTTTTTCTTTGAACCACCGTAAACACCTCAATATGATCAACTCTGCTATTATTAAAAACACACTTATTCCGGTGTTTCAAAATTTCACCTACAATTGCAATCCACACCACTCCCCAGATTCTTAGAATCTGGCCATTAAAATTCAAAGGGCAAAACATCCTGAAGTGTACATTTGCATCATAGTGGTTCACCGACAAACAACCTAACCAAGACAAGCACAATCCCCAAAATTTCCACACAAATTTACACTTAAAAAATAAATGACAAACAGTCTCCTCTTCCTCACCAGACAACTCACACAAACAACTTACCACTGATACTCCTCTTCTCAACAGATTATCCTTTGTTGCTATGCTATTATTCAACATCCTCCACCCCAACTTCCAATCCCACCTACCATTGTTCCACCTGCCTGCATGTAGCAAAGTACTACCACGATCTACAACAACCAAATACAGTCTTGGGTATTTAAACATTAACGCTTCATTATCAACCCATTTATCCTCCCAAAACCTGATTTCCTTCTCGTCCTCAATGGCCCAATCGACTTTATTTTCAAACTCACCCCCACCCTCTGAATTCCAGACATTCTTCAGATCTCTCCATCAAAGAGAATCCTTACTATTTATGGTTGTACTTTCTAACCCCTTCCACCCTCCGTACTTAGATTCCAAGATTTCTTTCCATAAGCCATTTCTATCTATTTTGAGACACCAGATCCATTTGCTAATTAACACAATATTAAATTATCTGAAATCTCTTACCCTAAGTCCACTATCTTTTCCAGAGGCACATAACCTATCCCAGGACACCCAGGCTATTTTCCACCCCTCTGAGCCCCAGCCCCATAAGAACCTCTTCATCCTTTTTTACAGTTCCTTCGTGACCGACACATACATATAAAAACAAGAGATATAGAACAAGGGGATGGACGTGAGAACAAATTTAATAAGCATACTTTTTGTGCCATTGACAAAAAATTTCCTTTCCAATTCCCCAATCTTTTTAAGCACCACTTCCCAGAATCCCAATCTCTTATGATTATCTCCTACTTTCATACTCAGATAAGTAAAGTGGGCTTTCATACCATCACAATTAAGGATAGAGGCAAACCTCGAAAACTGATCAGAGCTATTACCCTCCCCACCAACTTTACTTTTAGAATAATTCACTTTAAGCCCAAAAGCAAGCTCAAAACACATCAGAGTAGCTTTAACCGCCAACACACACTGCAAATTTGCTTTACTAAAAAATAACGTGCCAGCAAAAAATTGCAGCATACTCACCTTGATTTTCCTTTGACCAATCACAATGCTATCTAACAGGCCTTTCTCTTCCACCTATCTTACAACACCTGTCAAACCCTCCGCCATAATGAGAAAAATAAACGGTGCCAAAAGATCATCATGTCTCAAACCCTTCTCCGGGATAAACTGAGTCGTTGGACTACCATCCACCAAGACCGAAACCGAAGACGTTTCTAAGAATTTTTAATCCAACCAATCCACTTTTTTACAGAAACCTAACCTTCCTAACATATAATAAACAAAATCCCACCTTACTAAGTCATATGCATTTTCATAACTCATTAGCCACGAACACATTATCCAAAAGGCCCTTTCCCACTCATAACCTTTTTCAACCTTGTGGACAAAATTTTAGTTAAAATCTTATACATACATCCAACCAAGGAACTAGATCTGAACTCCTTTAATGGTTGTGGAATTTCACACTTTGGAACTAAAGTAATAAATGAAGCATTTGCCCTCTTTGGCTACCTCTCTCCTTCCTCAATTTTTTTACTGCACCTATTATATTGCCTTTTAACTCCTGTTAACAAAATTTTAAGAAACCAAAATTAAACTCGTCTGACCCTATACTTTTATTACTGTCACAGTATCCTCACAAGAAATAGTGTTAAAGGACACATTATCCAACCTAAGGTGTACCCATTGTTCAATTCTAAACCTATCCTTGAAGAACTCTTTCACACTCTCTTTAATAATAGTCGGGTCCTCACACCACTGTTCATTTAACCAGAGGTCGTTAAGTCCATTAAGAGACCTTCTCCACTTAGTCATTAGATGGTAGAACTTTGTATTCGAGTCCACTTGCCTTAACCAATTAGTCCTAGTCTTTTGCACGCTAAAGCCTTTTCCTTAAATCTAATCCCACTCAATTAAGCTAAAATAACTTCCTCTCTTCACGTCCTTCGTCACTTAAAGTGCTCTCATCGTCTTTTCCATCAAGCTTTGACAGCCTCCTTTCTAGACACTCACCAATATGATTCGCAATTCCAAATACTTCTCTATTCCATTTCTTGATGTCAGATTTAAGTTTTTTCAACTTTTCTTTCATAACAAACAACCCAATACCCAAAATTTTGCCAGATGTCATCACTCCTAAACGGTTTTGGGCTTTGGGCTGAGGTGCTTACCCATGTTATTAGGTTTGTTAAAACTATTAATAATTATGTATTCTTTTATATTGTTAATATATATATATATATATTCTTATATATTAACTATTTTTTTTACTGAAAGACCGATCTTATGCGTTGTTACTGGACTAATTACAATGGAACCACTTATATGTTGGACATGACAATTTGTAAGGATTAATTATTATTTTGTTGTAGTTGAAAGATTGAGTAGGAAATAGATAAAACTTCAAAGGAAAATAAGTTATTTTTATATTAAATTGTAATATAATTATATTTCTATAGAAACATAATCATTGCAAGTTAAATTAAACAATTCCCAAGATATGTTCACAAAATACTATTTTTTTATAGATATTCATAAAATAGTAGCTATAGGATGACCTTAAGGAAAAAGTAATAAGATAGTTAAATTTTTTAGTCTTATCGTTTCTTTATAACAATTAAAATAGATTAATTTAATAATTTTTTAAATTGATTATAATTACAAGTGAAAGTGTTTTAATAAGTTCAATAATTCTCAATTTTAGAGAAATGGAGGTTAATTTAAATATATTTTTTCCTTCATTCTTTTAAAAACAAAACTATAATAGAATTTTGAATTGTAAAATAAATAATATCTTAAATACGTGATGAGTAATCTATTCAAACTCTTATGTATTGAGGTGATATTTAAATATAATATTTTGTTTTTGATTGATGATTGATATTATCATTTTATTTGTAATGCTTGTTTTACCATGATTTTAATCCTTAGATTTGACTGAAAAGTAGTTATAAGTTTCTGCCCTAAATGATAATGCTTAACATATATAAATGCTAGGAATAGATTTTAAATGTTAATTGCTATCAACATCTAATCATAATGATAAAGAGTTTTTATAAATGTGCGAGGAATCAATATTTAGGAGACTCTCTTAATAAATTTATATGCGAGAAATCGATATAAATGAATTTTATATGAGCATCAATATCAATCAAAGGATAATATTACTATGCTTTTTCAAAATACAAAAGAATAAGAAGGATGAACCCCAATCCCAATTTTCTGAATTGAATCAATAATTCCTTTGATTTTATTTAATTTTCATGCATACTATTGTCAATATCAAATGAAATCAAATTATTGTACATATTCTTATACTTAGTGAATATTACTATTAGGATTTTAAATAACAATTCCTTGTGGGTTCGATATTCGTCCTTAGGGACAAATTATTACTTTTGACTGGGTACACTTGTCGTAAAATAGAATCATCAATTCTACATTTGTGCTTACTTCAATTGCTTAGCAAATAACAATTGGCTAAGCATTTTAGAGTTTTTTGTTCCGTTGAACCTTTCTCTCTGGGCTGGGCGAATTGGCTCTGATTCTCCACCTTTGATTCGTTGTTTTTTTGTAGATTTATGCACAATCTTTATTAGTTTCCTTTTCTTCATGTTCTTCATCTTCAACTCTAGTTAAAGTGATTTGGCATGCTTTCTTGTTGATAATTGCACATATTTTTCCTTTTTTTACATGCATTTTGTTCATGAATTGTTACTAACACTTGAAACTTATCAACTTGAATCCTCAAACCGAGATGTGAACCGTGCACAAAAAGTGTTGAATGAAAATTGAGTATCGAGGTAACGAGTAATACCATTTAAGAGTTGTTCCCTTTAAGGTGGTTGGGAACAATCAACAATGTATTTGAAGGCCTTCCAAAAGAACTTTAGCCTCAATAAGGTAGGCCTTGATGTGTGCTCCTGTGTCTGAGGAACTATCATACTTTTTGAAACTTGGTTGCTTCCATGTATCTAATAATCATACTTGCATAACTTTAGGGTGAAAGGGTGAAAGACTGTTAATGCTTACATATCCTCATTTACCTAAACGATATCTATTGATCTCTTACTCGTGATTCTTAGGTGTGTGTCTGACTCACAAATTGAACCAACTCAAGTAGTTTTACTGGTCCCTAAGACTCACCATAGTTTGAAATTTGTTGCTCAACCATGACCACTTTTTCACGAATGCTTTGTACTGCTTGATTTGTATCCTCAAATGGCTTAGGAGGAATTATAGGACAAGATTAGACTCCCTGCTTTGTATGTTATTGTAGATGTTGTTTGGACCAGTGGATGGTCTGATCTTGCTACAGTGTGGTGATTTACTATTGAAGAGCTTGCATATCATCATGGTGTTTGAAGGTACATTTAGCTCTAGGAGGGGGGTTAAATGGAGCTTAAACTCTAATCATGAACCTGAAGAACAAACAAACACAAAGTCCAACAAATAATAGACAAAGATAGAGAGAGAAGTGGGCACTAACTTTATACTAGTTCACCCCGTAGCAAGGGCTACGTGTTATCGCCTTCAGCAATCCAATCAAGAGCCTTTTACAATCACTGTATTCTTACCCCTCTTCAGGTTACACAAGTATTGTCAACCTCTTTTGATTCACCCATTATTCTCAACCTCTACAAGTTCTCTCAGTATTCTCAACCTCTACAGGTTCTCTAGTATTCTCAACCTCTGCAGGTTCACCATGTATTTTAACCTCTCTAGGTACACTGTCCTAATCTTTCCTTGAGATGAAGACCTCTCAATACAATTAGAAAGACTCTCGTTCAGAGAGAACAATAAAGGCTCACAGGGTATACTTCACAATAGTGATGAATTTACTATGGTTCCGCTCAAAACCCAATTCTAACAGGTTGTTCTCTTCTTGAAAATAAGAAGTTCTATGCACAATTCTAAACAAAAATGAAAAAACTTTTCTTTACATTGAATGTTTCGCATATCACTTATATGTACTTTGTAATAACTTTCTTCACCCTTAAGGTATTTTATACAGGCCTCTGAATGTGTGCGTTACAACTTTATGGTTTCTTCAATCTTCATGTAGTTGTTAGACTCTTATAAGAAAATTATTGCTCTGATTGATCTTCGCATGTAAGGTTTTTCAAAAACTTTCTTTATCTTCAAATCTTTAATCTTCATAACTTTTAGTATCAACTCAATCTGCCACGTTCTTCTACTTCAATGCTTTAGACACTGAATATGGAAACTTTTGCTCTAAAGTAATATGAGTGTTCTTGAGTCTTCATAAACATTTAAAAAAATTTCTTTAACTATATTCAACTTAAACATTGAGAATCTAATTGCTTCTGACTCAAATAAATTCTTCTACATTGTTTATGTTCTTTCACGTGCTAAACGCTCAATATGGAAATATTGGCTATAATGTAATATTCGTGTCTTTGACATGTATTTGCTCTTAAAATACTTATTCCATATATATGAACCTTTTCCATTGAGCTCTGAATATCTCTGGACTTGGAACTTTGCATTTCTGCATTGTTCATTTTCTTTTTCGTATTAAACACTGAAGTAGGAAAGTTCAGATGTGCGTCTTTAATGCAATTTCTTTTCTTGAAGAATCTTTAAAGTATTTTGCTTGTTGTATTCCTCTATTTGAATCATGTTGATATTGCTTCACTCTTTATTAGCATAAATCTCACTTATCAACTTCATCATTTTCTTATTAGATGTTGAAAATGGAAACTTTGACTTTCAACATTATATGTGTCTTTAAGTTCCTTTGATAATATCTAAGAAAAAAAATAAGTACCAGTGAACATTATAATTTACAAATTAATTCATGGGTATGATTGTGGAGGGATTAGTTAAATCCTTTTTATGCTCGATAAGCGGACTTAGACAACTATAGTACAACTAAGGGTTGTCGTATCCAGGAATTAATGTTTATCATAATATATATATATATATATATATATATATATATATATATATATATATATCTTTCAAGATGAAGTGATTTAGAAATAGAGGTTGATTGCATATATTTTGTAAATAACTACAATAATAACACTACTGTAATATTTAGATCAAAATGAAGCTTCAACAAAACACTTAAGTAAAGGAATAACGATATAGCACAAATGTTAGGATTAAAAGAGCTTTGCGAATCCCTTTTCTTATTGTTATTTATAAATTTTATGTTTATTCAAATGCAAGATTATCTAGAACAATAAGCCACAGTTATAGCTTATTTATGCATTAAGAAAAATAGTTCACCATAGTCTTAGCTTTGCCCTCTACACCCATTGAGTCCTATGGCTGGTTAGATAGGATTTAGATACATGAAACTGCCTTTAGATCTTATTGATGCTCCATGGACAATCAATGGTTATTCCTCACCATTGAGCATTAAGCATGCTACCAAGCCCAAAGAAATTGAATCTAAAATAAAAACAAGCAATAAAAATAACTTAAGAAATATTACATTGTTATTCAATCCTAATAGAGTAGATTTAGAAATTAGTAATAAAATGTTATTGGCTTTTTGAATGGATCATTTGAATGTTGTTGGCCAACTTAGACTTTGGATCATTTTGATCAGAGTCTTGGCTAGACTTCAACATTGAGGCTCTCTTATGATCTCTCTTTTATGCCTTTTGGTGTCTCTCTTAATCTTAATGGCTCTGTCTCTCAATTTCTCAAGACCTCTCGATGGTATGGAATGTTGTCTTGAGCTCCCTATTTATAGAATTTTAGAATGGATCTCCAAGGGATTCATGAGATTTGGTGTTCGCTCAACGCATGTCAATCCACTCAACAAATTGTCTTTCTTCATGTTGAAGTAACCTTTGGGCATCTTAGGATTCTTAGATTCATGGATCTGCTAGGGATTCACTCTAAGGTAAGCCTAGTGCTAGCCTATCTTAGCCATGAAGTAATTTTGGCTTGGGCTTGGCTACAAGAAAAATCCCTTTCTTTCTAATTTTGGTGCATGATGGCTTCAAGCCTTTCTTAAGTCAATTTGAGCTTTCTACATGGTTAAGTACTTTCTACGCTCATCCCTTTTGGATTCGCTCAGTCCTTTATACTAGGGTTATCTTTAATTCCTTTGGCCTCAATTCACTCAGGATATAATGGAAGTGCTCAACATTTTAAGTGTTTTCTTAGGGCTTGTTCTCTGGATTCAATCTGTTGAGTCTTTCTTCATGCATTAGGTGGATTGACTCTTTTTTGCTTTGTCTTATGTTTGTTGTTTTTCTGCCCTTTTCCGCAAGATTTCTGCAAAGTTCTTTTATTCCCATTCTCTGAGTACAACTAGCTTTGGAGGAAATTGACATGTTTTTTTGAACTCATTCTTATACATTTTCTATGCAAAACACATGCCTATAGTATACTATATTTTGACCCTTATCAGGGTATCACTGAAACCATATACTAGAATATCTTTGAATTATTGAAACTTTCATCTCTCAGATTTTTCACATTTAAAGCATTTTCAAAATGTTTACAAGTTAATAATAAATCAGAACATTAACGCACAGTTACATTTAACCTGGATATTAATCCACTAAATATATTTCTAAAAACTTTTTGATATAGAAAATATTCATGCTCTATTTTCCGAAGACTTAATAGTGAATTACTCTTTATTCAATTTATTTCCAAAATATTTTAATTCAATAATCTTATTTGAAAAAATATAATTCAAGAATATGAAATAAGATTCATAATTGAATAGGCAGTGTCATAAATAATTCAAATAATAAGAGTAATATAGACACTTCCCCGACACAGTGATTCGTCTGACACGTTGAATATGCTTCCATTGTCTATTGCTTGTAAACATGTGCATCTGCCTTGTATTGTCCAAGGGGTTTTTCTGATATTATCTTCTTCTAAGTTCATCAACACTTGGATTGTCTGATGTGATCTTTTATGAACTTCGTCCGATATGTCTTTTTTTCTAACGAGTGCTTTGTTTGATATGTGATGTTCATATGATTTTCTTATATGTTCAACTTCTTTGTTTCCAATGTTCTCTTTGAATATATTATTTACATAGATAATAAACATAAAGGCTAAATCGTCTGATGTTGTGAGTGTGCGTCGTTGTTTCATCTAAAATTTTTGTTGTTGTTATATCGTCTACTGAGTCTTTCTCATCTGCTCTATTGGTTTTGTTTTAACTTATATTGCACATGAGTGAGCTTTGTTATACCCTCAACACATGTTATAATGTGATGTGAGTTGATTTTAAGATTGCACATTTTTATGGGTTGTACTTTGTTTATGGTTTTTTATTTTAAGCAGAATATGGTGAAAAACCCAAATATTCTCACTGGACACGAACTTAACCAAGGGGTTAAGTAAGTGTGAAGGTTCACTTCTAGAGGAAAAAGAGAAAACACAATTATATGTTGATTATGATGAAGAGGTGCGAAATTAAAGCATATATTGGAAAGCAACAAGATGGGAAAAACCAAGAAGGAAAGGAAGAACATAAGAATATAAGAGGAATGGAAATGGCGCAAGGAAGGAAGAGATGAAGAGATAAAGGAAGCTTATGGATAATGATGGTTGTCACGCCACTTCAAGTAGTGGGAGACTCCAAGATGAGTGGTGAAGAGCCACCACTTGAAGTGAACAAACACCCAAGATAAGACCCACAAAAAAGAAAGCACTCAAGACTCACTCACCACTCTAACAGAGTTTCTTTCCTATTCAAAATTCAATCTGTTAAATACATGATGCAAGGTACTCTATTTATAGGAGAGACTGTGTTGGAAGGCAAGATAGAGGGTTAGGGTTGTCATTTGTATGAAACCTTCTAGAAGGTAGGTCACAGTGGAGTGCCTCCCAAGATAGCCTACATCTTATAGAAACTAGGTTAAAATCCCTAATCCTAGGTGCATTGTCATGAAAAGTGGGCTTTGACACTAGCCAAAAGTATACTAAGTGCACCTTATTCTAGCTTATTCTTCTATTTGGACTCATAGAGTGAGCCCAATTTATTTACATAAACTTGACTTTTAAAAAGACCAGAAGAAAGAACATATGAAGTTCTGGCCTATGTCCAATTCTTCTTTTACTGAGGTCCTTTTGAAGTTTGATGGGGCTTTGTCTTGGATGCTGAGATGACTGACTTAATTGTGAAGTGTTTGTTGTGTCGTTGGTTTTCTCCTTGTCTAATTGGAATGTATCATGATGTTTGCTATTATCAAAACATATAGATGCTCACATCATGATATTGTTTGATAGGGTATTGGCTCGTCTACTAACTTAGCAGTGTGGGTTGCACAAGATCTCCATATCATTGGTATGCAACCACTATAATTAGGTGGAGTTTTGGGCAAGGTCTAATGGACCAAGCGGATGACAAGCAGGTGTGGGTGGATTTGAATCTTTTGAAACCTTTAAATAGTGGTTCCGTTAAGAAAAGTTGCAGAAGATATGAATGTAAAACGGTACCCCTTGACTTGGTTGTGATGGTAGTTACTATCCCGATGTTGGTAGGTACTCCTTAACTTGGTGAGCTTTTGGTTATGCATGGTTCTGTTGGTCCAAGTAAGTGTGATCAACAACCGTGGTATCAAATGGACTTGCTTGCAATGTTGCTGTTTTGATGAGATTTTTGGAGCTAGTTTACTATTAATGCAGGTCATCATGGCATGTGATTTTGCAATAGATATTGTACATGAACTTTGGACGTATCGACATATATCAATGTTGATATGTTGTTTTTGCTATAAAAACACTGCACTTGACTTTATTTTTTGGTTTGAGGCATATGCTTCTTTCTCTGGTCAAGCTGCTCACAATGTTTGGTAGATGCATGGTGGTATGTAGTGATGCAGGAAGCAAATGCAGCAGGGTCCGGGCATCTTTTAGTCTTTCCAACAACTTTTTGTTTTTTTGCTGGTTTTATGCATACTTAGTTTTTGGAACTGAGTATCTTTAACTAGTTTAAGTGTTTTGAGTTAAGTGGTGTGTCACTTAACTTTGCTCTGAATGTTGAATGCTTAACTATAAGTGTTTTAAGTATAAGGGTTGGAACACCCGTAAAGTGTTTCTTTTAAATTTTATTAATTCATTACTGATAAAAAAAAATCTCCATATCATTGTCAAACTTTTGTTGCATGCTAGTAATGGTGTTTTGGAAACTCATTTTATTCCTTTAGAGAATGGTTTTCATATGAGTGATATGGTATAGGGTCAACCTAGGTCGAATTCCCAAAGAAGCATCTCTTATGTTATATTTCCATTGCTTATATTGTCCTTATAGAAATTAAAGTTGGTGGAAAAGAAATGAATTACAATTAGAATGTAATGAAATAGAAAAGTAAAGTAGAATGAAGCCTATACCGTTTATACACTATCGTCGAATGGATCATCAAGTAACACTTGAGAATGTAAAGAATAAAATGTAAATGGAAAAATATTAAAAATATGAAAGTAAATTGCAGTGTGTAAACTAAAGACAAGGAAAATGAAACAAAAATAATGAATTGCAATTGTTACACCGTCTAGTCTACAATCGCTTGCTAGACCTTCTAACAGTTGTTATGTAGAAAGTAACATGAGTTGTGTAGAAGGCTTTACGTACAACTATTAAACCGTCTAGTTAGAAATTGCTAACTAGACCATGTAATGGTTTTCAAAGAGAAAGCGAGAAAGAAAGCAAGCAAGAGAGTTAAACGTAAATTGTAGAAAAGTAAATGTCAGGAAATTAAACTATGAAAAATGTAAATGACTAAAATATAAATTGCAGTAAAACTAAATTGTAGAAACATAAAATAGAGCATCGCAGGAATGTAAATTGCAATAATTAAATTGAAATTGAAATGAACAGGACTTGTACACTGAAAATGTAAAGTGCGGAAACTCTAATGAACGATAGTTGAAATGAATTGAAAACAAGAAAAGAAAAATTCAGTATTGGAATAAAAATTAGGGACAAAAATCATGGTTAGTGGTCTTCAATTTCAATTTGCAAGAGACTCAAATTTGGAATCCTTGTTACTGAAGAAAATACAACCATATGAGCTTAGAAAACTACTTAGAGTTTCGAAAATATTTTGAAGAAGAGAACACTAAAGCAAAGTATCCTCACACATAATTTTTTATTCATTATTACCCATTTCCACAACTAAATTCAACTTGAAAGATAAAGTGGATAATGTAAAAGAGTAGAGAGAAAAAAAATTGCGAGAGAAAATAGAGGTGAAAAATGAAGAACTCGCAGAGAACTAGAAACGAAAAAATTTGTTAACAAAAAATGAAACTAAACTATCTTACTATCACGTCTAAGTGTCTATTTTACTTGTTATCTAAGTCATGTTTCTCCTATCTTCTTTAGCTATCAATTTATAAAGTTTCAAAGCTAAACAAATGGATGGGCATTGGTTCCAGCCGAAATCGGGCTCACAAAATTAGTTCTAAAACTAACTAACTTAATTTCAGCTTCTTCTTTAAGCCTTTGGTTGATAGTTGACCAATGATGATTCCTATTTTGCAATTTTTTTAAAACTCAGTTTCTTCCACTCTTCATAGTATAAATGTTGTCATTCAAGCTTCTAAGATCAAAATTATAATTGATCAAAGCACCTCTTAGACAGTTGAAGCAAAATATAAGTTGATAAATGCCATTTTTATTATGTTTTTATAAAAAAAATATTATTTTATACAAAAAAAAATACAAATCTGAACCAAAAATAGAAACTAAGTACAAAAAAAATACCAAGAAAATGTAATTATCCTAGAAAAATATGAAAAAAACCAAGAGTTATCAATGAGATTTGAGAGAAGATGGGTTTATCTCACAATATGATGTTGACGTAATAGTTTGACTTTTGATGAGTACCATAAGAATTGTGGTATAGGAATAGTTTTACCGAGACCCCATGGTGGAAATCAAATGTTCTTACCGGAGATGAGTTGGAATTGTCCAAGATAGATCTCTGAGTTGTTAAGGGAGTTGACCTCTTCATGAAAGGGTTGCCAAGCTTTGTTGGATGAAGATCGAGTGATGATTCACTTGTAGAAGATTTTTCGATGCTCAAACTGTTAAGGACTTTAAGTGAGTGCATAAGATTGACTAAGATTGAGTAAATAAAATTAAGTCAATATTTTATAGAGAACAAAGTTATATTTTTAAAATTTTGATGCTAACTAATATCAAATAAGGTGATTGCCTAATATTAAATTGATTAGTTAATTATTAAATATTGAGCTAATTTCTATGGTAACAGAAATCAGTTTTAGAGTAATTCCGAATTGTTGAGATGTGGTGGTTTGAGTCAAATTGTCTCTAATAAAAATTATATTATTAATATATTATTTTATTATAAGTAGTAAACTCTCCATTATAGTTGTTGCTTTGTAGCTTTTGTCAATACTAAAAAGATACATTTTACACATCAATAAATTAATATTTTATTTATTTTTATTTTATTTTTTAATTAAAAATATTATTATATTATTATAAGTGTTTGTTAAATGTATGTTTTTTACTTATAGTGTTAAAAAACTTTTCTCTTTTTTTTTTGGCTGTGTTATTGGTTTTGTGTAAGGGGGCAGATGTTTGCATAACACATGGTGTTTCACGTCTCATCTCATTACACCTGAGTATGATTGATATTACATTACTGAATGATAGAGCTAGGGTCACTCCCTTGGATTCGAGGTCAAGGGAAGAAATCTCCAGAAAACATATAAGAGAGAAGATAGGAAATAATTCTTTTCTTATCCTCATTCATTTCATCATAGTAGTATTTAAACAAATTATCTAACGCTAATAATTGGCAACCCGCAATACTAGGAAACAACAAAACAGAATTGGATTACGTATCTACCCCTATGACTCAGCAAAAAAACAGAATTGTATATGACTCAACATAATTCTCCTTCACACATAGTCACTTAGGTAAGTGGGTTTTCAGGTCATCCTAATGGGTCTGGACGAGTGGGCCTCTGCATTCCTATCATCACCTTCCTTTGGGAGAACCACCTTGCCCTCAAGGTGAAACTTGTGTTGAAGATCATCCCATTTTTCCCAGCTTGTGTCTTCCGGAGCCAAACCAAGCCACTGCACCAATACCGAGAGAGAAGGTGGCGAAGTAAAAGTGTCCCATTTGCGGTCCAAAATAGCCAAAGGTTGAACCAAGGGATGGTTATCGTGGGTATTCGGTGGTAATGGATCAGTATTGTGAATGAGAGGACCTTTGTGAAGTTTCAGCAAAGAGCAATGAAACACGGGGTGTATCATTGAACCAGAGGGTAAATTCAAACGATAAGCAATATGTTCTTTGATTTGAAAAAGACCATAAAACCTTTTAGATAATTTATGATATGTCAAATTAGAAATAGAACTCTAGCGGTAAGGCTTCAATTTGACATAAACCCAGTCTCCTATATTATATGATATATCTCTCCTTTTGCTGTCAGCTTGTAGTTTCATGGTAGCTTGAACCTTGAGCAAACGGTTCCTTAATTTGAGCAACAGTTCTTGTCTAGAAGCCAACAAATTGTCAACAACTTCAATGGAAGATGAGCCAAGAAAATAGTGAGGTATGGATGGAGGACTTTTGCCATACATAAGCTCGAAAGGTGTGACTCCAATAGAGGAATGGACAGCAGTATTGTAAGACCATTCTTCTAGAGAAAGAAATTTGTACCAGCTGGAAGATTTAGCATAAATAAAAGGAACGCAAATACTGCTCAAGTACTCGATTAAGGACCTCTGTTTGACCATCAGTTTCGGGATGGTATGAAGTGCTCATGCGCAATTTTGCACCACATAATTTAAACAACTCGCGCCAGAATTGACTGATGAAAATGGGGTCACGGTTTGAGACTAGGCTACGAGGGAAGCCATGGTGTTTGCAAACCATGTCCAAAAAAACAGAAACCACCTTGAAAGCCCCATATTTTGGGTGAAGTGCACCAAAGTGAGCACCCTTATAAAAACAGTCCACCACAACAATAATAGCAGTATGGCCCTAGGATGGTGGTAAGCCGGTGATAAAATCCAAGGAAAGGTATTCACAAATAGCTGTTGGGATTGGCAGTGGCTGAAGTAAGCCTGCCGGTTTCTTGGTCTCATACTTGACTTGTTGGCAAATGCTACAATGAGAAATGAAGTGCTGAACATCCTTGCCAATGTCAGTCTAGTAAAAAATTTCGTGCAACCTATGTAAGGACTTTGCTACCCCCATATGGCCTCCCAAAGAAGTCTTGTGGTATTCCTCCATCAGTAGCTGTTTAAAGTGATTAGTAGGGTCGAGCCAGATCTTTCCTTTGAAGAAAATGAGACCATTCTGAATTTTATAATTTGTAAAAGAGGCGGGGTTGTGTTGTATTTGTGTGACTAATTTCTGGAAATCGAGGCTATCAATGAAGGACTTGTGCAGGTCCTCAAAGAAGGTGAAATTAGGCATGGAAAGCATGAAAAATTGACCTTCATTGTGCTAAAAGATGCGAGATAAGGCATCTGCGGCAATATTGCTTTTCCTCACTTTATATTGGATGGAATAATCGTAGCCCAGAAGTTTGGAGAGATAAACTTGTTGCTCAGGTGTTTGGATTACTTGAGACATCAATTCCTTCAAGCTCTTATGATCTATTAGAATGACAAATGGGTGACCCAACAATATTGGCGCCACTTGCGCACAGCCGTGGTGATCACATGCAGGTCCCTAACATATGTAGAAGCTCGTTGTAATCTAGGACAAAAAGGTTTGCTAAAGAAAGCAATGGGATGTGAATGTTGCATGAGAACAACCCCCATGGCCAGACCTGACGCATCGGTTTCCAAAACAAAGGGAACAGTGAAGTCAGTAAGAGCAAGAACCAGGCCTCTGTCATAGCCTTCTTGAGGTGTTCAAATGCTAATTATGCGTTCGGATTCCACATAAAACAATCCCTGTGCAGCAAAGCAGTTAAAGGTGAAGTAATAACTGCATATCCCTTAATCAGTTTGCGGTAAAAACCTATGAGTCCAAGAAATCCTCGCAAGGACTTAATGGTGGTGGGAACGGGCCAATCCAACATGGCTTGTATTTTTTATGGCTCAGGTGCCACACCCTTTTGGGATACTATGTGGCCGAGATACTCCAATTGACGTTTACCAAAGAGGCACTTGGAATCTTTGAGAAAGAATTGCCCATCTCGCAGTGCCTGAAAAACACACTCCAAGTGGGAAAGGTGTGCTTCGAATGAGATGCTATATATAAGAATGTCATCGAAGAACAAAGCTGCAAACTTGCGAAGGAATGGTTTGAGAAGCTCGTTCATGGTTGCCTGAAAAGTGGAAGGGGGGTTACAAAGCCCAAATGGCATGACCTTATATTCGTAATGGCCTTGGTGGGTGCGAAAAGCTGTCTTAGGGATGTCGTGTTCATCCATAAGGATCTGGTGAAAACCTTGCCTCAAATCAAGTTTAGAAAACCAAGAGGCATTGGCCAATTCATCTAAAATTTCATCAATGGTCGGCATTGGAAAGCGATCCTTTTATGGTGATCGAGTTTAAAACCCGGTAGTCAACGCAAAAATGCCAACTCCCGTCCTTTTTCTTAACTAGCAAAATAGGGGAAGAAAATGGGTTGTGGCTGAGTTGAATCATACCCGAGGATAGTATTTCATCGACCTGTTGCTCTATTTCTCCCTTTTGGAAGTGGGGGTAGCGATATGGTCGCACATTTACGGGGTTAGAATTGGGTAGTAAGTGTATTTTGTGGGTAATATTGCGGGACGGAGGGAGTTGAGTAGGTGTCTGAAAAATGGTGTGGTATGTAGTCACGAGGGAAGCTATTTCTAGGATATGTTGGTGTGGGGTAGGGTTAATGCTTAGGGATTTGGTTTCAGTGATGGAAATGTGAAAAAATGCAGATGCGACATTGGTTTGAAGGAACCGTTTGACCTGTAGTGCAGAGGCGTCCACAGGCTTGGTAGGACCATCTGCACGAAATCGGACGAGCTCCCCGTGTTTGATAAATTGCATGGTCATTGTATCATAATCCATAATGAGGGGACCCAAACGTTTGAGCCACTGAATCCCTAATACAATATCCGCACCACTAATAGGGAGTACATGCAAGTCCACATCAAAAGTGCACCCTTGAAAAGACACAGTAGTGTGAAGACACATGTTTAAACAATCGAGTACTGTTCCATTTCCTACCGTGACCTTTAGCCCGTGTGTAACTTTTGTGGGTAGTGCGAGGAATTTAGCTACCCGAGTTTCCACAAAGTTGTGCGTGCTACCACCATCGATGAGGATAGTAACACGGGATTGACCAATTTGTCCATATAAACAAAATGCTTCAGGTGCCGAGGAACCCGATAGAGCGTTGAAGTTGATTTGGGCGTCTGTGTGGTCAGGGTCTGTGTGGTCAGCGTATGAAGGGAGGGATTCAATGACGGGAGGAGGTGGGGGGTCGGGGTCAGGATATTAGCTAATGGAACTTGTGATATTAAATTCATTGGCACTGAATTTCAATTGGTTGATCTCTTTACTAAACCTCTTACTAAAGATAGGTTTTACTTTTTCTAAACGAATTGGGTATCATTAGCTTAAATTTTCCCCTGCAGTAACAATTTCAATCTATTATTTTATGCTTTAACATGTTCTTTTTCTGTTTCAGAATCACAATTGTGACTAGGAAAGAGAAATAGTTATCTTTTTCTCTCTCCTTGACCATTGACTGCTTTTATGGTTATTGACCAGCAGGTTTATGACATTCATGTGTGGATATCCTAACTGATTTGATATCTTGATTGTGCAACATATTTGATTTGTTAAGCTGAAATATGTTTCCAATATATTCTTACATCATTCAAAACTGCACCTGTTGTACTAAATAAATAATCAAATCTGTACTACAATGTGTTGAAGATGGATGAAGCTTCTTCTCTACCTAGTCTTAGTGTGTTTGATGTAGAAAATAACTAGTTTGGTTTGAAGATTGTAATGGGTTTAGATGATCCTGTATTTAGGTTTGTGTATGTGTAAGGTTGCCTTTTGCTGCATGACCTGTCCTAGATGCCTAGTCAAGGTTAGATCAAGCATTTGAAGTGGTTAAAAGTTTTTCAAAAAGCCTTTTAGAGTTTTCTAAAAAATTAGGATACTGCACAAAAAATAAATTTGTTTCTCTGTAAAAGAATAGGTTTATTTTTGGTTTGCTGAAAGGCTTTTCGAAAGTTGGTTAGGGTACCAAAGGTACAACTCAGTCGGTTATTTCAATTAGCTGAGTTGGTAGTTTTCCCAAAATAAATCTGTTTGTTTAAAACTGAATCTGTTGTTTTCATAACAGCTTTTCAACTGGTTTTTGAAAAGTAGTTAGAAACTGTTTTCTATATAAAGAAAAGCTTCTCTCACATGAATGGTTGTTCAACAATCACGATTTTGACAGAGATTAAACACTTTCTGTATGAGAAGAAGGATTAAATTGAGTTTTGGAAAGGTTTTCCAAAGTGATCTTCAAGTGTGCTTGTTCTAGGAGAACCTTGATTTTGGTGAGGGTGCTGGTGTAGTTCTGCAGCAATTGAACTACTAGTTTTGAGTTCTTGCATCTTCTATTTAGGTGTTATCTTTCCTTTATTCTTGTTTGTAAAGGTGTAAGTGTTAGTCACTCTTTGATAGGGTTTCTTGGAGTGCAAGGTGTGCTGAAATAGGGTTTTTCAGCTTTGTTGGTATTGTTCTTG
>Ga0123342_1000966_pt1 | contig 48130 bp, 8 predicted proteins | sample Turbeawhitnodule_FD_89960 | JGI IMG/M metagenome (GOLD analysis project Ga0123342, IMG submission 89960) | Root nodule microbial communities of legume samples collected from Mexico - Turtle bean Mexico white nodule | ecosystem: Host-associated > Plants > Roots > Nodule | place: Mexico: Nepantla...
CGCTTTCCTCACACCTTATTTAATTTATTTTAATAATGAAGGTTTAGTGAAGGTTTAATGGACACTATTTAGTGTCCACTTATGGCCTTCAATATTTGTTTGCAGCTAAATTAAGATTTTCTTATAGTGATTGTACATTATTATATTTTAATTTTTATTGTGGTGTTTACCGATTTGATTTGGCAATAGTATTTTGATGGCAAGTGATTAATTTCATTCATTTTGTGTTATAAATTAGGTTTCTATATTGACATCAGAAGTCAATGAAATGAAAGCAATGATGACTTTTTTGTGCAAAACTATTTCGAAGAGTTGCCTCATGATTTTGTTATGTTTCATGCATCACCGGTAATCTTTATTAAATTAATATATATTTTATATTGTAATTGGAATGCTACTTATTATAACTATTTTTATATATTAGGCATCCAATCAAGGAAGTGTTCTTAATGATGAAACAAATGATCAACATTAGCAATCATAGCCAAAGAATGTAATAGGAATTGTTTTAACTTTCTAAGATTTCATATGTTTTAGTTATCTGTGGATTTTGTTTTGATTGTATCGAAGATAAAAATGGTACTTTACTTTCTCTTCCATTTTGCAGATTTCCCTAAGAGAAAAATGGGATAAAAATTTCTTGAAGGTGGAATGCAGTTATATAAAGAACTTTAAGGTTTTTTTTGGAATTGTTCCTATTTGTTTTTTTTTTTTATTTTATTCGAATGGCGTTAGAGCTCCTAAGCTATTGGAATTATGCTTTGCAATTGCGATTTTGAATGCTGGGAATTTGAAGAATGAACAAATCAGGGAACGTGATATGGGAACGAAATTGTCTCAGGGCATTGATTTGGAGTAAAATGTGTTTTGTGCTGTAAATTTTAAATGTGTTATTAGATATATTTTTTTAAAAACTTGAATTATTTTTGTTTTTCTAAAATTTAACGTAATTTTGTATATTTTTTTAACTTTTAAATATTAAAAAACAACTATAAGTAAATTTTAAGATTAAATGTGATTTTATTTAGATGTATAATTAACGTTATATTACCACTGGGAATAAATATATTTCAGGTTTCAAAAAATACATTCCAAAATTGTTTCTATTTAAAAATATACATTTACAATTTCAAGTAGAAATATGTATTGTATGATGCAAAATACAAAATATAGATTTTAAATTATACATATTTTATATTTTGGATTATAATTTTAGAAAAAAAAAAGTTTAACTTCAAACGTTTGGGAATTTAGAATACAGGGATAATTTATTTTGACGGGTAAAATTGGAATTTCAAAATATGAGGGTGGAGAAAATGCAGAATTAAATAAGGGTTTCATCTTTCACCTGCTTCTTCCTTTTTTTCAATTCCAGTTTTGAATTTAGTGGGGGTTTTCAAATCGTCGGAAATAGCGGAGGTTCCCCAAACTGTCGGGAATACGTTCAAAACCGCCGGTAATAGCGGGGGTTTTCAAACCGTCGGAAAGTGATTATTTTCCAGGGGTTCTTAGAAACCGCCGGTAATCCGTTAGCGACGCTAGTTCCAGGAGAAAAGCAAACAGCGGGAAACACACTTAACGGAGGTTAAAACTGTCGGTAATGTCAAATATAACCCCCGCTAAAAATATCTTTTTTTGTAGTGAATGTAGTGAACTTCATTTTTTTTAAGTGTATATGATAAGATGTAAAAATTTATTTGTTTATTTAAATATACAATGAATGTTATATTTATCTTTTTTGTACAATATTTATCAATTAATGGCTTTGTCTAGAAATTGTATGCAATGGATAACATTGATATGCAGTTGATCATTATTAATGAATGGAGAAAAATTTATCAAAGTAAACATTTTTAATAAAAAATCAAACTTAGTATGACAATTATTGCAATATGTCCAATTTGATTTATCATGATGGGTGGTAGAAATATTTGTCATAGAAAATCACTTACTATTACAGTTCTGATGAGAACCATCATAATAAGCCATATTTTCTAGATTGTTCTAGAGATACTAATCATAAAAAGTTTCATCCGAACATACTATGACAGATAGTTTGCATATTTTATGACAATTTATATACAACAGTTACTATGCTAGCTTTTCAACCGACATAAAAAGTGCAAATTTCTATATCACTTGAATATATATCGTCATTAGAACCATCATAAAAATTCTTGTACAACTATCTTAATAAGTCATTTTTACACTAGTGGAATCACTTATGTTCAAAGTATCCAAATGGCTAAGAATCACTCATCAACCAATGTGATAAGATTGACATTTTTCTAAAACTTGGTAATGAATGTCTCCACGATGAGTTGTTAAAATGAAACTCAATTTTCTCAATATTTGACAAGCTCAATCCTTATTTAATAAAAAGATGCTTACCCCTACTTAGAATGCAGATTTATCATATCATTCACATCAACATGTTTTCATTTTCTCTAGTGGAAAGACATTGTTTCTTTATTTTTTTCTAGCTCAAGGCATTTAAAACTCATTTATTTGATCAAGTGGTTTAAACAAAGATAAAGAATTTGTTAAGGTAGCTTTCTCCTTAGTGGTTAGAATTCTCAACAAAAATGAAACAAATTACCTTGATCACATTTATCTTCACATGTGCAATTTATGATAAAAAGAGATTTAATCAAAATCAATTGAATGCGTTCCAATGGTGATACTCAATAATATTTATGTCAGCCTACACTTTTTTATTTTTTTTTTGCACTTTTTTAAAGAGGGATCTCATGCTTTTGGAATAAAAACTGACGATGGTTAATGTTTTATATATAACTTTATTTACATTAATTTCGTTATATATCATTTCATTCATTAAAGTATTATTGATATTTACTTTATTTTGTTAGATATTAGCTTTCTTTTATATTAAAATTTGATTTAATTTTACTACTCTTTCTTGTATTTTTATTGTTCAAAAAGTGATATCAATTATTATAACCAAGTAAATAAATCTAAAACTAAAAAATTAAAAAAAAAGTAAAAAAATTAAAATTATTGAAACGTTGTTGTCAACCCGCCAATTCAAAATTAAGACGGGACGAGTTACTATTTCTAGCCCGCACAATCTTAACGAGCCAATTCGCCCTACCCCACTTTTGATAAGTCTCCAACGAATCGAGTCGAAATTGACCTGTTTTGCCATACTTACGTATACTTAGTTTGTAAATTCTTTGCTAGCAAGACTTGTTGCTTAATTCCAACTTTTAAAAAAATTAATAAAAAAATTTGTCGATGAATTAACCAAAGCATAAGTTAATAAAACAAAAAGTGGATAGTTTAAAAAAAAGATATTTAGTTATCATGTTCATGTTTAGAACTTTCTTTTCACTACACTTTCTTTCTTTCAAATTAATTATGTCCTTTGAATAAAATTAATAACATAAAATAGACTTATAAAAAAATGTAATACAACAAAGCAACTAAATAAATGTTTAATAATCTAATTGTTTTAGTATATCAAGAAACATTAGGTTGTATAAGAACATTTACAATGAAAGAAGTTTTTATCAATTTAATATCTAATATGTGAACTATTGGTTCACACGATATTAAATTAATTTTTTAAGGGAGAGGATCAACTGCAATGACTTGCTACCGAGGCTTTGAAGTATTGTCTTGCACTACAATAAAGACTGCATCCCAGTGGAGAGAAAAGAGATTTTATAAGTCTTTTATATGAAGTTTTACTGTATTATATATCTTTTAAGACCTTCTATAATGTTTATACATTTTATATATATTTTTTAATTTACACTTCTTTACAACTTTAAATATTAATTTTATTATTATAATATTTTTTTTTTTATTTTCAAGACTTAGGTCTCATATAATACCCATATCTTAAATTTAAGGCTCGTATAGACACATGTACATAAAATACATGATTCAAATAATTATTATAAACTTATAATAAACTTTAAACGTAATTTAAGAGAATTGAATTGTATAATAATTTTGAATGAGTTGAATTCAACTATATTATAAGTAGACAAAATACATTATTGAAATAATTATTATAAACTTATACTAAAGTTTAAAAGTAATTTAAGAGAATTGAATTATATAATAATTTTGAACGTGTTGTACAGAATTACATAAATTAAACTAAATTGAATTATTTTATATAATTGTTTAACTATATAAATTGTTTAGATTATTATATATAGATATTTTATTTTAAAATGTGTTTTTGAATATTATAAATTATAGTCCAATTCAGTTGAAATAACTTTATTTAGAATTAAGTCAATTTTTAAAAATTAATTTATAGAACAATTTAGTGTAATTTTTTTAAATAATTCAGTTTTTTTCATGTAACTCAATTTAATATTAATTTGATTGAATTTATTTTTTAACCACCCTAATAAAAGATATTTTCACTAATAATGTCTTGCATATTATAATTAAGTGATTTAAAATTAAAATAGTGAATTTGAGATTTTGAATTGAAATAAAATGGTTTTTAACTTTTTACGAAAAAATTGATTAGAAAATTGGAAAATTCATTCTAAATTAGGCGTCACAAGTTTTTCACTTTATGTACGTAATCAATTTACTGTTTTTTTTTTCATGTTGCTGAAAATAATGCTTATAATTGTTGAAAACTTACAATAACACAAACAAATCTAAAAAGAAAAATTAATAGGAGGAAATATTTGGTGGACTAAATTGTTATTTAATTTTTATTGTTTATTGGCGGAACGTCGTCGTATGGTCATACTTCGTAGTCGCGGTTTGGAGTTTCAACCCACCCCCACCTTGAATGGAATCCGACATTACATTGCAGCGATAGATAGAAGAAACAAAATCGAAAGGTTCAATTCCTACACGCAGTGTGCGAAACCCAATTACTCTACCATGGTTTAGCTTCTGACATGGCTCGCTGAACCCTAGCGTTTCTCCCTCTTTGCAACGCTTGTCCGATCCCGATCCCTTTCTGATTCCGATCTGATCCAATCCAATGTCAGGGGCAGTCTCTGCTCTGTTCCTTCTCGACATCAAAGGCCGCGTCCTCATTTGGCGCGACTACCGCGGCGATGTCACCGCCGTCGAAGCCGAACGCTTCTTCACCAAACTAATTGAAAAAGAGGTTCATTCCTTCTTTTGACCAATCTATGATATGATTATTTGTTTAACTCAGCACCAAGTAACGTATCAATTATATTCTCTTTGTTTCAGCTCCTGTTTTGAGAAATTTGTTCTGCTGTTTCTGATGCAGTTTATAATGTTTTTGTCGAAGCTAGGCTAGATTTTATGTTAATAGGAGTGGAATTGGAATGGAGAATTTTGATTTTTGTATAGTGAAGCTTGTTTTTCAAATTGTTGCAGGGGGATCCGCAGTCTCAAGATCCGGTTGTGTATGATAATGGCGTGACCTACTTGTTTATACAGCATAGCAATATTTTCCTCATGACGGCTACCAGACAAAACTGCAATGCTGCTAGCCTTCTTTTCTTCCTACATCGTATTGTTGATGTAAGTGTGTTATTTCTAATTGTGGTTTTGAATTGAAGGCTTGGTTTTGTCATAGCGATAATGATTCATAGGAATGGTTCGTGTCTTTGAGGCAGGTGTTTAAGCATTATTTTGAAGAATTGGAAGAGGAATCTCTTAGGGACAACTTTGTTGTTGTGGTAAAATGCTAGTGTCCCTTTGAACACCAGTTTCTTTAACAGCTGAATTAGTCTTTCTGGGCAAAATGTTTATTACGGATATGTCCTTTGCAGTATGAACTGCTTGATGAAATAATGGACTTTGGCTACCCCCAATATACTGAGGCAAAGATTCTTAGTGAGTTTATCAAGACGGATGCTTATAAAATGGAAGTTACACAGAGACCTCCCATGGCTGTGACAAATGCTGTATCCTGGCGCAGTGAAGGAGTGAGCTACAAGAAAAATGAGGTGGGCATTAGAATTTATCTTGACTTGTAATTTCACGGTCTAGACTACCAATTAATATTCTTCTTTTTCCAGGTTTTCTTGGATGTGGTGGAGAGTGTTAACATGCTTGTCAATAGCAATGGGCAAATAATTAGGTCTGATGTGGTTGGGGCATTGAAGATGAGAACATATCTGAGGTTTGCTTTATACTTTCTTTGAAAACTAGAGTTTCAAGCCATTATCATGGGCTATTAGTTAATTGGGTTAGCACTTAGCGCTATGGTTTTCATTTTCTTAAATCTTCAGGGGATTAGGGTAGGGTTAGATTAGATTTTATGAGTAGTGAAAGGTGAAGAAGAATGCAGCATATGAGGATCAGGAATTCCTTTAACCAGAAAAAAATGAAAAAAGAAACTCAAAAGAGCATTCTGATTTCTCTGAATATCTCAAAAGGAACTCCCTTAAAAAACCACACACATGAACCAACATGTAAGCAGGGAAAACTATTGGTATGAAAGAAGATTCAATGGTGAAGAGGTTTCAAGTATTTTTTTTGGCGACCTGTTCTAGCAAGTTGTCACTGCGAGTGAACATTTTAACAAGCTTGTAGAAATTTTTTTCTGACAATGTTTTAGGCGAGCTTCAACTCCCAGTTACTTTCCCAGCAACTGCTGAAAAACTTTCGACTAGTTATTTCTGGCATCTGTCAAGCGCTGTTGAATTTCTTCAGAGAAGTTATTCTTCATTACCTCTATTGTTTGACCACTTCATGTCAATCTCCAATTGCCTATCCTTGCTTAGTTGTGTCAACTCCAGCAGTGTGGACATGTGTTTGGTGTATTTGATCTTATTCGTACATTTGTTATCAAATTCTCTGATTCTGTTTAGATACTCTCAGCTACATTTTTCCATTTATACTAAGATCTGATTTGTTATCACCTTGAAATATTTGATGTGTTTCCAGTTTTCTGTGATTTTGGATAAGTTTTCTATTCGGTTACTTTTAACCATCTATCCATAACTATAATCACTCTAGCCATTTTGTTGTGCTGTTTCTCCAGCAATGCTCATTTTTCCATTGTTGTATCCCATGCTATATTTTATCTATTTTAAAGGGGTTTATTTGTGAGAAGCTTAAAGCTTAGTAAGCTTGAGGGGGATAGTCATTGCATTCACATGTGGCTCATGTGTCTCTCACATGTTAATTGCATTTATTGTTCATAAAAAATAGTGTATAGCATGTAGCAGTCCACTTATTCATAGCCTAGGAAACAGTGCTACTTAGTCTGTATATATGGACGTTTTTCATGAAGGATATACTGCTATTCACTTAAGTTATTCCATCCTATCATCCTTTGTTTCCCTAAAAATTTACAAGCACTACACGTTTTCCATCCTATCATCCTTCAGCAAAATGCTATAATGATTTGACATCCCCTGCTTCTCCCAGCTCAATTTGCATCTTTGCATGCTTCTATTTGCAAGTTCCCATGCTTCTTACAGCCTCTTCCTTGTGACCCTTTTTGATAAATCAAAATTATATAAACAGCTACAAAGTGTTAAAGTCCTGGTGATTAGGGTACTTCAGTTTAACATCTAGCTGACTTGCTAATATTCTTTTCCTAGTTGTGGCAAACCTCTTGTACATAATTTATATATATACGACAGGGTTGAGAGGCTCTTTCATACACAAGTTTTGTGTTATATATTTGTTCCTAGTCTCTGTTTAGTAGGAGTTTCTACTGCTTTACAGTTTCACAACCCAGTCTCTTTAGCAAATCTAATACATATTTTTTGTGGTTTATGAATATACCTCATTTAGTTCTAGGAATTTCTATGCTCAAAATGTTTCAGTGGTCCCAAATCCTTAATTCAAAATGTTTCCATTGGCGAAGGTGTTTGAATTGAAGAAATTGGACTGGCCACATGAATACGTATGTAGGGAGGATATTTTAGTGGGGTCATTGCTAAGGTTGAGTTAGGCCTAAACCATTTTGTAAAACAAAAAATGAGGACAATTTTGGTAGAACAATTCTATCAGCCCAGAAAGTGGCCCCTTAAATGAGAGAAGATTTTCGGTGATCCTCTCTCTCCTCTTAGTAATTCTATCATCCATCCTTTCTCTCCCTTGAGTCCTTATATAATTAACTAAACCTCATGTCATTTCTCTCACTCCATTGCCAATGCCAACTCAGAGCATCCCTATTCTTTTTGAAACTTTTCCTATGACATAAAGTTTAGTCCACCCTCACTATTTGGCTCTAATTGGCCCATTTCTTCCTCACTGTTCCTTTCATAATCATAACAAAAAGTATAGTTTCTGTGCATATCATAATCAGTTTTGGTTAACTCAAAACAATTATTGACTTGACTCTATGCAATAACGTGTAATTTATTGTATCTGAGTTTAACAATCAGATGCGTCATACGACTTTTTTAAAATTCAAATACTTCTTGAACTGGTAGTCGGGGGTATCAGTTCTCGACACAAGTAGGATATCAATATTTTTCCATTTTTTGGAGTATCTAGGCTTCATTGGTGTGATGAATCTGGATGTTCTTCCTCCCTATTGGTTTTGATTCTCTTCTCTCGTAATTGTATCCAACATTTTTTAAAACTGTTGTAAAGGTTTGCTAAAATCTAAGAAGTGCAAATGAAAATAGTATTTTGGAGTATGTCGTTTTCTTTTGCTGATTAGACATTGGATTGCTTCACTCATTTAGTATAGTTAAAATTTTTTAAGAGTTGGTGCTAACAATACATGATTAGGGAATAGTTACTGTTAGATTAGGTATTAAATATAGGTAGTAAGTAGTTGTATTGGAAAACTGCTATATAAGTTGTTTACTTATTAACATTAATTTCTTGTACCTTTTGATTTCCTTATGTAATTTTCTTGTATAAATAGCAAAGATCAGTTGAGAGATAATCTATCTCTTAAGCTCTTTTTATCATATTTTTAGTATAAAGTTGGTATCAGAGCGAGTCGATCCCTCTATGCTAGTTTTACGATTCTCCACCACTGTCCACCATCATCTTCCACTGGCACCATCTCTACCTAGTCATTGTTTTGTCAACGTTTTCCACCTTTTGCCACTGTGTCTACTGCTGGTGACCACCTTTTTTTCGTCAACCGTCGAATTTGGTGTCTCGTCGTGCGATGTCCAACCCAACTCGTCACACATGCCATCTCCATTTGCTGCAAATTGACATGTAAAGGTCACATGCCACCTTCCCATCACCAAATCTACTCCGCGTCTTCTCCACAAGGCTCGCTAGACCTCCTTGTTCTTGTTTTGGTCCTTGTTCCTCTAGTTTCAGCTTTGGTAGAGATGCTCCTCTCTCCTACTCTCTCATACTCTTCCTCCACAATTATTTGTAAAGTTTAATAGTTATCACTAGCTGTGGAGTGTAGATTGTTGGCAAATTCTTCCTTCAATATGCCTTCCTTTTCTCAAGTGGATACAAACATTCTCAATGTTCCTTTTTGTCCCAAATTGTCCTTTTAACCTAATTTCCTTAAGTCAATTAACTAAAAATTCAAATTTCTCTATAATTGTTGATGCAAATTCTTTTGTTATACAAGAGCGTAGTATAGGTCGACTGATTGGTGAAAGACATGAGTCTAGGGGACTCTACTATCTAAGGCACTAGATCATCAAAATCTTGTTTAGCATCCCCATCATCTAAGCTTCTACACGATCACTTTGGTCATCCACATTTATCAAAATTAAAAAGGATAATTCCCAAACTTAGCAAACTCCAAGTCTTAGAATGAGTCATGTCAATTAGGAAAACATATTTGGTCTTCTTTTGCAAAAAGAACTGAATTAGGATGCAACTCTGTCTTTTCTATAATTCATTATGCTATTTGGGTCCAAGTCGAGTTTTATCCTTTGAGTTTCGTTATTTTGTCACTTTTATTGATGAATATTCTCGTTGTACTTGGGTAGGGTTTACTTAATGAATGATCGTTTTGAACTTTCGAATATCTTTGTGTCTTTCTTTAATGAAATCAAGAACCAATTTGGCCAAGTGATCAATATTTTAAGGAGTGATAATGCCAAAGATTACTTTTCATCTGGGGTTTTTTCACCCTTTTAAATTCACATGGCATTTTGCACCAGTCCACCTGTCCTCATGCACCTAAACAAAATGGTATTGTAGAGAGAAAGAATAGACACTTAGTTGATACTAGTCATACCTTGAGGCTTGGTGCCAATGTATCTGTCCATCACTAGGGTGATGCCATTCTTACTGCCTATTATCTTATTAATAAAATGCCATCTTCTTTGTACAATAAAGTTCCATATTCCATTGTGTTTCCAAATGAACCTTTGTTTCCCATTTCTCCTCAAGTCTTTAGTTGTGTCTTTTGTACATAATGTGCCTCTAGGTTTGGATAAACTTTCAGTATGAGTTATAAAATGCTTTTTTAGGATATTCTCGTATTCAAGAACGGTATCGATTTCACTTGTCTATAAGTGTCACCTTTTATTGAAGAAACTCCTCTCTTCTCTTCCTCCACACAAGATGTTAACTATGTCCAATTGGTCTTACCTATGGCCTTAGTTGAGCCCTTTGTGTATCCTATTCCTAACATTTTTCCAACATCTCCCAATAATTAGCCCAGTTCACCTGGACCATCTTCTCATCTTATCACCTTCCAACAACTGTCTCCAGTGATTGCTCCAATACCACATGATGAGTCCTCTTCATCAAGTCCTTCACCATCATTGTTCCATACTATGTCTCCTGATAGTGAAGATTCTAGTCGGCCTACATGCCATTTGAAAAGGTACTCGCTCTACATGCAATCCCCATCCTATTTACAATTTTATAAGCTATCATTGTTTCTCCTCTTCCTATTGTTCTTTTATCTCCTCTGTATCTTCTGTTACCATTCCTAAAAGTGTGAAAGAGACACTTGATCATCCTAGATGGCAACAAGCCATGATTGATGAAATGCAAATTCTCGAATGTAATGGTACATGGGACTTAGTTTCTTTTCCACCTAGACAAAAGGTTGTTGGTTGTCGTTGCGTTTACGCCATTATTTGGGCCAAATGGTGAAGTTGATGGCCTCAAAGCTAGATTGGTGGCCAAAGGATATACTCATATCTATGACCTTGATTATGGTGATACATTTTTTGCCGCAGCCAAAATGACCAATGTGTCTCTTGTTTGCCATGACAACTATACGTCATTGACCTCTCCATCAATTAGATATAAAAAATGTTTTCCTTCATGAGTGATCTAGAAGAGGAGATTTACATGGAGCAACCTCTTGGTTTTGTTGTGAGGGGGAGTCTGACTTGGTTTGTGAATTACATTCTGGAAAATTCATTCATATTGTTCAAACTTATAGAATGAAATGCAGTGAGGCAGATCATTCAGTTTTTTATCATCATACCTCTCCTGGAAAAGGTGTTTATTTAATTGTGTATGTTGATGACATAGTTATTACATAAAATGATGCTACTAGAATCTTGTAGCTAAAGGAACACTTATGTATTCACTTTTAGACCAAAGCCCTTTGAAAATCTTAAATACTTTCTATCTAGGCATTGCAGTGGGTCAATCAAAGGAAGGTGTTGTAGTTTCTCAAAAGAAATATGCTTTAGATATCTTGGAAGAAACATGCATGACTGACGATAGACTAGTAGATAGCCATATGGATCCAAATAAAATATTAATGGTTGATAAAGGTGAACCCTTCTTTGACCCAGAGAGATTTAGAAGACTTGTTGGGAAACTTATTTATCTCACTATTACTAGACCTGATCTATCTTTTGCAGTGGGTGTTGTTAGTCAATTTATGCAAAATCCTTGTTTTGATAGTTGGAATGCTAGCATCCACATCTTAAGATACTTATAAAAAGGCTTCGGGGCAAGGTCTGTTGTACAAAGATAAAGAGAAATACCCGAATTTCGGAATATTATGATGCTGATTGAACATAATCTCCTATGGATAGATGTTCCATTACAGGTATTGTGTTCTCATTAGAGGAAACATTATTTCTTGAAAAATCAAGAAACAAAATGTGATTGCTCGATCTAGTGTTGAAGTTGAATATAGGGCAATGATGTCTCTTGTGAAATTGTATATAGGTGAAACAATTCCTTCAAGCATTAAAATTATGTGAGATCCAACAAATGAAGATGTATTGTGATAATCAAGTTGCTCTCCACATTGCTTCCATCTAGTATTCCATGAGAGGACTAAACACATAGAACTTGGCTGTCATTTTATTCGGGAAAAGTTGCTATCCAAGGAAATTTGTATTTTATTGAGACCTCAGATTGAATTTATTTGTTTCAAACTTGGTACATACAATTTGTATGCTTGAGCTTGACGGGGAGTGTCAGAATAGGTATTGAATATAGGTAGTGAGTAATTGTATTGGAAAACTACTATGAGATGTTTACTTATTAGCATTAATTTCTTGTACCTTTTGGTGTTCGTGATGTAACTTTCTTCTATAAATAACAAAGATCAGATGCAATATAACAAATAAATCTTTTATGCTCTTTTTATCGTATTTTCAGTCTTAAGTGTACATTGAACATAGATTCTACTACTTGGTTCATTTTAGAGTCTACTTTAACAGTTGATAGTGGTTTGGATTAAGAAGACTGTACATTTATTTTGAAGTATCTATTAGTATAATTAAATTCTGTGCTCGAGTGTTCATCTAAATCATGAATATTCAATCCATGGCTTGTATAATGCAGTGGTATGCCTGAGTGTAAACTTGGGTTAAATGATAGAGTATTATTAGAGGCACAAGGTAGAACAACCAAGGGAAAAGCAATTGACTTGGAGGACATCAAATTTCATCAGTATGTATGCATGATTCTCTTCCTTATATTCTCTGATTGATAACTGTGAGTGCAAATTTAAATATATACTTTCTACAAGATGTCTATGTCTATTCTTGACTAATTCTCAAATTATGTGCTGACACTTGACAAAGGTGTGTGCGTTTGGCCCGATTTGAGAATGACCGAACGATTTCCTTTATCCCTCCTGATGGGTCATTTGATTTAATGACATATAGGCTCAGTACACAGGTACATTTTCTCTATATGAAATAAAATTCTGACTTTGCGGTGACATAGTAAATAGTTTACACTCATACTGGAGAAAAAACTATTCCAAGTTTGTTGATTATCTGATCTCTGTTTCCAGGTTAAGCCTTTAATTTGGGTGGAAGCACAAGTTGAAAACCATTCAAAAAGTCGGATCGAGATTATGGTAAAAACTAGGAGTCAATTTAAGGAACGCAGGTATTTTCTTCCTTCATATCTCTTCCTTTTTAATCTGATTAATATTGTGTACTGACTGCACGAGTGGTTTGCTCTAGATTTATACTACTATATGTATTTACTTCCCCGGCTACTCAGATAATTGAATTTTACAGTACTGCCACAAATGTTGAGATCGAGTTGCCTGTCCCTGCTGACGCAACCAATCCAAATGTTCGGACTTCAATGGGATCTGCGTCATATGCACCTGAAAAAGATGCATTAATCTGGAAAATAAGATCATTTCCCGGAGGCAAGGTATTAATTCACTAGGAAGTTGCATTGTACCCATGAATAACGCCCATAATTGATGGCACAATTTGATTGAGAGCTAATGGATCTGGTTCTGTTGTTTGATACGTCAGGAGTACATGTTAAGGGCAGAGTTTCGTCTTCCCAGTATAATAGACGAGGAAGCAACTCCCGAGAGAAAAGCTCCCATACGCGTAAAATTTGAGATACCCTATTTTACTGTGTCTGGGATTCAGGTATTGCTACGCGTACAACACTTTTCGTATATTCTGAAAATTGCTATTCCTATATGCATCTCTATATCTTATTAAAAGATGAATATTTCCTCTGTTATATATCTCCTATTCTGAATCACAGTCTCTGACAGTAATGGATACAACATTGACCAAGATAATCGAACACGGTTAAGATCCACAATATAGGATACTGGAACATTGCACACTACTTAAATAAGAGAGAAAAAAAAAACTCAAATGGAATGAAATATGAACATACTAATGGTCTAATTAATAATCTATATTTCTATATTATTACAAGTTCATCTTTTTCCTACGCTAGCAAGCCTCTCTAAAAAATATTCAGAAACATTATTTTGCAATCACTACTTGGTTTCTTTACAAAAGAAGTCCAACAAATGAATGTTTTTTTTAATAGTACTAGTGACATGTCCATTCATAGGGTCTTAGCTAGTGTCTGAACTGACATTTTTTTTATCGGACGCCTAATGATTGTATAAGAGTGTCCATTATAGGAGTGTCTGGCATGTATAAGAGTTAGTGTCAGGAGCATGTTCAACACTCACTTAGAACTAGATAGGTGTCCACGCTACATCGTATTGCTCACACTTTCCCTGTCTTTATTTGTCTGTTGGTGTCTCACTTATCATTTTGATTACTTCTCGATGCATGAAGCAACGATTGTATTTTTAAGTCGATGGGTCTTCTGAAATTCATTTGTTTTCACGGTTGCATTGATATTCCGGTCAGAAAGAGTGTTTATAGATGATATTAAATTTTAAAATAACTACTAATGACTAATGGGAAGAAAGAACTTGACATCATAAATGGATGATATACTATTATACATAATTTTCCAACTTTTCTATGATTAATAGTTTTGTCTAGTAGTAATATGAAACGGATGGGACTAGGTAATCTGAACGAAACATCAACATCCACATGACATTGTGTGAAAATTATGTTTAAGTTTACCATACATTTTCTTTAAATTCAAATACAAACAAAAAAACCAGGCTTAGTAAGTTTAAATACAAACAAATTTCTACTAACTCTATTTAATGTTATTGTTTCAAAAATACGTTTATGTTTACACAATTTTGAAAATGTACTTTTTGTTTTGTTTTATGAAATTAAGAATATTAAATAAACTTAGCTAACATTAATATGAACTTAGGTAATTTTCCTTTATATTTGAGTCTAGAGATATTACCGTGGTGTTTAAATTCAATTGATATAGGTAATGATTGATTAATTAATCAAGGAGTTATTCAACCGTGTAAATGTTTTGATTTGTAGGTAAGATATTTGAAGATTATTGAGAAAAGTGGGTATCAGGCTCTTCCATGGGTGAGATACATAACAATGGCTGGAGAGTATGAACTGAGGCTCATTTGAGATTTGTATCTTTGTTTTGTATTCCCGAAATATTTGTCGCATTCAATGATCGTGGATGGAAAAGGGAATCTCAGGTCAAATGAGGTTTTGGCCGACCGCATCAAATTAGTCTTGAAAGCTGAAAATCATATGAGTTGTCAAGTGTAAGCCAGAAACTCTTATCAAGCCCCTTCGCTCAAATCTGTTGTGATTGGTAAAATGGTTGGTTCTCCCTCTTCTCTTTTTAGGCCTTTTCTGTAATCACAATCTGTCCATCTTTTTCCAACTTCTCCTTGTAATTTCATCTTCTTTTTAAAGAGAATTCTAGGGTTTTGTATTACCAAGTAAATTACTCCTATAGACCAATTATAGACAAGGGAAATAATTGTCCCTCAGCTATGTATGAACGATAAATACAAATGCATTTTTTAAATATTTATTCACAAAGTTTTACAGATTACTTGGTCCAAACAAATGATTAATAGTTTTTACGATAGAATACTATTATTAAAAGAATTTGTACTCTACATTATATGTTCTTGTTTAATAAATCGATTCTTAATCCTACAATACATGTTTGAATTCGAAAACGTACAAGTTAATGAAGTTGCATAGCATATATAACATTATATAGTTTGGACAAAATTTTAAATAAGTTAAAGAAAAGAAAAAAAATGAATTGATTTTTCTGAAACTTATTTATTTATGCACAATACTTTTTTTTTTATAAATTTTCTTAGTTTAGCTTCTCCAAAAGTTGAAGTTCGTAGCTTAAACTTGATTTACCCAAAAATATAATCATTTTCTCAATTTCTTTTCCCACAAGTTTCAATAGATTTTTTTTTAGAAATCGAGCCTATACAACCTTGAAATTTGGTGCGTAAACTCACTTGTAAGAATAGCTCTTATTGCATTTTTAAGGCATACTAGATATGGTCAATGCATAGGTAAATAATTAAAATGTTAGACTTTATTTTATTAAAAAGGATGTGGTGATTATGTTTTTACCCACACTTAGAACCTTTAATCATAGTTGTTTTAGACTAAAATAATGCATAAATTTACTGTTTTAAATAATATTTTTTTAACTGAGTTTGTTTGGATTTTAATAATTATTTCTTCTAATTTTGTGTTTTAGTCGTGGTAGATTGTCTAATATTTCTCAGAAGTTGATCAAACTGTAAAAAATTCAAGATGATTCTCTGAATGAAAATAGGAAACGAGATTTGAGTTAAAGTATTTCATAAATATAATTGGAAGCTATGAAGTTCGGTCACTCCTCTTAAATAGCGTGTCGATGATACTCGTATCAGAGACCGACACTCATATGACATTGTAGGACACGTATCCGTGAAGTTTCCAATTCAAAAAGTATTTTGTTAGATTTATGACAATTCTAGTACAGTTCTAACACAATTTTAAAAAGAAAAAATACATTAATTTTCTAAAATTTCAAACTTTATTGTATAAATTGTTATTATGATTATAAAAATAAGAAACAAATCCTCATGAACCAGTCATGAAAAAACATCTTTCTGCTCCAAAAAATAATCTGGAACATACTTGTGAACATAAATCTTTATTGTCAATTTATATAATTCATAATTATATAATATATAGATCCGTGTCCCCGTGTCTTACATTTTAGAGATTTTATGTATCTCTGTGTCCGTGTCAGTGTCTGTGCTACATATATTGGAAGTAAATCATTTTCAAAAAAAATAAAAAATACAAAGATGCATAATCGCGACAAAAATGGAAACAAAATTTGAATTCTCTAGAAATTTGGTAATTAAGAAAATTATAAACAATATCTTAGATAAAATATATTTTTGAGATCCTTGAAACATAAAAACTTATAAAAGATACAAGATTCAAGGAGAAAGAAGAAACTACATAGTGAGATACAAGCTTCAAGGAGAAAGAAGAAGCTACACAGTCACGTTCTAACAACAAAGCATTAGCGTTTACTTATTTTCTTCTTTGTAATTTCTTTTTTTGTTTTTCTTCTATGTGAAATATTAAACTTCTTTGGGTTAATTATCTTGTGATTTTGAAATGAAGTCTAAAGTTTCTAAGTAAAGTTTTATTTTTAAAAAAATTCTCTGTGGCAATTTGTGTTAGACTATATGATTTTTTAATTCATTTTTATTAAGGATTTTTTTTTTAACGCTAGTTGAGAATTCAATTTTTTTCTTTAATTGAAGTTCTTGGTTAGTTTGCTTAATTCTAATAAATCTTTTGTTTGCTTAATTCAAGAGGTAGAAAATAAATATCTTACGAGTAGACGCTAGACGAGTGAAATACAAAATATGTTTTAGAGTTGAAAAAAATGAAAATTTTAAGACAATCAATGACGAATTCACTTTCGAATGAACTTGAGAGTCAACCATATTTTTTTACTGTTTTATAATCATTTATCTTAATTTTCTGCATAATCATCTCAACCCTTTTTTATCTTTATTATTATTTCTAAGACTTATCGTTTGTAAATAAGTTTTAAACACTGGTTAACTAAATTTACTATTAGATTCGTTAAAAGATAACTTGAGGTCATCTAACCTTAGCTCTTTGATGTTAAACCATCTAACATTGCATTAGACGATCTTTTAATTTCACGTATCAAGATGTTTAAACTAACTAAATTTTGTATAACTAATAAATTGTTAAACACTTAAAGTACATTTATAGGAGTTTTATATTGACGATGAATACCATGCAAAATAATTTATTAAAAGAGATAATGAAATATATTGATAATACTATTCTTCAAAGTATTTGGTTTCTATTTATCAGCTAGAGAAACCCTTAGTACACACAAGAAAAGAAACGAAGTTGGGGAAAAAAATCCTTCATAACTATATATGCTTTGTTTAGACTGTGAAATGCAACGTAGTTCCTATAATCTTTAAATTGAAACAATATTTATAGTAACAATGAATAAACAATTTTTATGATTAAAGATATGAGACTAATAAATATTATAATGGAGAAAGATAAACACAAAATATTTTTTTATATACCACTGTACGAGTAATTACACAACTCTGAAATTTTTTATACCATCTAATGGAATCTTACTTTCACATGTTATTTCTAACTAAGCTTGAATAGGCAATATTTTCTTAGCACAAGAGTTAAACTCTTGTTCTTAATGTCTTGCACAGAAACCTCTGGAAGAGTCATCGTAATGAAAATTCTGGGAGTATAACAGTGTAATTGGAAGTAGGTAACTTCATATAAATAATTGCAGCTATTATTTGGTAAAATTTATTTTATGAATAATATTTATTAAGTAAGAAGTAAGTGACTTCTTTCTTACTTAATAAATATCCATTAGTCATCTCTGCATTCTGCATGTACAAAGGAGACGACATTGGAAACGAATTTGCATTCTGCATCCCGGTAAATTTAAATTGCACTTCTAAAATTTCAATTTTACTCTTCTAAAATTTGTATTTTGCATATCACAATTCAAAATACCATTTTGTATTTCAAAATATATAATATAATATACATTTTGAAATATTTTTTTATTTTGTATTTGAATTTTACATTCTGAAATATATATTTTATTTTGTATTTCAGATTGTCTATTACTAAATATAAATTTTTGTATTTTGAGACATGTATTCTGGAATACAAAATAAAAAAATACATTCTAAAAGTTTATTACAATCTAAAAAATTTATTATCCTAATAAAAAAAATATTATAGATTTAGAAATATATATAGGAACATGAAATCTAAAATGCATTAATAAACTTTAAATAAATATATATATATATATATATATATATATTTTGGAAGGTATTTTTAATTTCATAAAAATATACAGAATATAATCCTTAATGTAATACAAATTTTCCTTTATCTTCATATTAATTGTGAAAAATTGATTTTAACATTTTTAAAAAATTTAAATAACTCTGAATGAAACATAACTTCACATTTTAAATAACATCAGTTATACCCTCATACCTTCCTCTCAACTACAACACTTTTCATTATTCTCTAGTCACAACTTTTGAAAGAACAATTCCATCATTTGACATGTTTTAATTTGCTTCATAAGATAAATAAATCCACACTTATCTAGGGTTTTGATCTCTTAATTAGAAGTTGTTCCTCATACAACATTGCAAAAATTCTACAAAACAAATAACTATTGTTGCACTTCCAATGGTTTCATGAAGTGGTTTGTTATTACAACCTGAAACAAATTGTCAATTATCAAAAAAAATTTCTGCACTGCAAAAATAATTATTTATTTATTTTTTGTACTCAATTTTTGCATCTTACTAGTTTTTTTTCTTCTAGGTTTTATGGCTTCTAGATTGTACAAGAAGTGAATGAAAACACATTCACCACTAGTAAAAATACCACAAAATTTATCTTAATCACTAATGTTCACCACCAACCACCACAAGCAACTACCACCAATTGAAAATCAAGAAGAAGACACCACACTCTCAACCATACTCAAAAAGACATTTTTGAAATTAAAAAATAGTATAGAAGAGCTTGGGGAAGGTAGGGAGGTGTAGGAAGAATTTACCTTGGAAATATGGGCAGCAAGCCCATTTAAGACAATTTGGGCTTCGTATTTGTGAGCCCAATCATTTCTTCTTGTTGGTGGTGGGTTGGAGCAGTTAGGGTTTTGGGTTTGGTTTCTCCGACCGCGAACATTTCCGATCTTTGGCATCAGCAAGTATCACCAATCTGAGAAATGTCGATGATGCAACGTAACGGACGCAACAAGAGCGTGGTGAAGCGGTCGAAGAAGTACTTGGAGGAAGCACTGTACGTGAAGCTCTTCAAAGATGGCAGTTCCCAACTCAGCGTTCGTCAGAGCCTCAACAACTTTATCAAGACCGGAAAGCGCGTCTACAAATGGGAGGTTGGCGACACTCTCAAGAAGCTTCGCGATCGCAAGCTCTATCAACCTGCTCTCAAGGTCACTCGTTCATTTTCATTTTTCGCTTTTTTAGGTTCTCTGTTTAAACCATTTCTACGTAATGTTAACGTTTAGAAACAGATCATGTTAGCGATTCTACTCATTTCAATATCCATTTCTTCTTATTAAACATTTTTTTAGGTTGAATGTGATTTTAGTTACTTTATATGCTGAATTGTTGGTTATTAGCTTCTCGAAGTGAAATTTGTCTCTTGCTAGTCCCTCGGTTATGAAAATGTATTTAGCTTAGTATCTTTCTTTCGCAAAAAAATTTGTATCATTTTGTTATTTCATTTATGAAAATAGGTCTGTCACTTTGATTTCAGTGGCAACAAGGTTTTTGTGGCTGCATTTCCCTGCTGTTTCTTGCAACACCAAGGATCATGATGAGAATATACAACCTTAAGAATCACATATAACATATTTTCAGAAATGGAAAACTAAGAAGAGAGTATTTTATTTTGGGGAAAAGAAGACGTTGTCCTATTTGAAGGGAATGAAAATATATTCAGTCCTTGTTTTCCATAGTATGATTTCGGATCTGGTACGTAATGTGGTAGGAATTATTGTATTATTGTTGTTATTCAACTTTTAACCAATTGACATAGGTCTTGAATTTTTAATTAATATTTTCTTAGTTTATGGATGTGAATGCACCAAAGGCAATCAAAGGGTTAGTAACTTAGTAGTGAATTAATGATAGTATGTGCTGTCAACTTATTAACAGAGACAAAAAAATACTGATGCACAGAAGAATGGGAAATTTTGCATCCTACATACTTTTAAAGAAAAGAAGAGTATAGAATTTTCTTCAAGAAAAGAACTTGATGTTTCTCTTTTTGTGGTTCTTTCATAATTGAGTGATATTGTCTTGTGTGGTTACTTTTTCTTTGTGCATGAAAGTTGGGAACAAAACTATGCTAGCTTAGAGATATTGTTGTTGGCAGACTATAGTTTTTCATAACTTTTATTGATGGGAAATATTTTTTTTGTTATAGCTATCGGAAACTATGGCTAAGAGGAACATGATCAAGACAGTCAGTGACAATGCTATACATCTCGACCTGCTTGCCAAGGCTCGAGGAACTACTGCTGCTGAAAATTATTTTGTTAATCTCCCAGAATCGGCTAAGAATCATCTATGTTATGGAGCCCTTCTGAACTGTTACTGCAAGGAACTGATGACTGAAAAGGCAGAAGGTCTTATGGATAAGATGAAGGAGCTTAGCCTTCCTTTAAGTTCCATGCCTTACAACAGTCTTATGACTCTTTATACAAAAGTAGGGCAGCCAGAAAAAGTTCCATCCATCATACGAGAAATGAAGGCTAGCAATATCACGCTGGATTCTTACACGTACAATGTCTGGATGAGGGCTCTCGCTGCTGTTAATGATATTTCTGGTGTTGAAAGGGTTCATGATGAGATGAAGAGGGATGGAGTCACTGGAGACTGGACAACATTTAGCAACTTAGCATCTATTTTTGTTGATGCTGGCTTTGTAGATAAGGCGGAAGTGGCGCTTAAGGAATTGGAGAAGAGAAACGCTTTCAAAGATCTTTCTGCTTACCAGTTTCTAATTACGTTGTATGGGCGAACTGGTAACTTATATGAGGTTTATCGGGTCTGGCGATCACTTAGGCTGGCATTTCCTAAAACTGCAAACATAAGCTATTTGAATATGATTCAGGTGTTGGTTAACTTGAAAGATCTCCCAGGAGCAGAAAAATGTTTCCGGGAGTGGGAATCTGGCTCTCATAAGTATGATATTCGAGTTGCAAATGTTCTGATTGGAGCATATGCAAAATTAGATATGCTGGAGAAGGCTGAAGAGCTCAAGGAGCGCGCCCGGAGGAGCGGTGCCAAGCCTAATGCAAAAACCTGGGAAATATTTTTGGATTACCATTTGCAGAAGGGAGACTTTAAGTTGGCAGTGGATTGTCTAGACAAAGCAATATCAATTGGTAGAGGGAATGGTGAGAAGTGGATTCCATCATCAAAGATCATGGTTATCATGATGAGGCATTTTGAACAAGAGAAGGATGTTGATGGTGCAGAAGAATTTCTAGAGATTGTGAAGAAATCTATGGATTCTCTAGGGGAGGAGGTGTTTGAATCCTTGATCAGAACTTATGCAGCTGCTGGTAGGACCAGTTCGGCCATGCAACGGAGGTTGAAGATGGAGAATGTGGAGGTGAGTGAAGACACCCAGAAATTGCTTGAGGCAATATCTGTGGAGTGACTCACTATGCTTTCATCCTTCAAGTTTTGATTGTTGTAAATTGAGATGATGCGGTCATTCTACACTTAATTTTGCCATTTCGATTTATACATTTTGGAATGGCGCATGCTTTAGAACATTAAGGGCCTCTTATTTGATTATTGAAAAATAAAATACATGTCATAGTGAATCTTGTGTGATAGTAAACATTTATTGTGTCTTTGGTTTTGTGGAAAGAGACAGAGAGGATGGTAGTAGAGAAGAAAAAAATTGAGAAAAGAGAAATAATTAGAAACTAAAATTGAATGTTTAGTGTAGAATACAAATATGTGAGAAATAAAGATAAAATATTTTAAAAATGTGTAGTATTAGATAGAAAATAAAGAGATCTACAGAGATGAGTAGAAATAGTAGAGTTTTATTGTTCTCTAAATTAATTTTCTTCCTCTTCTCTCGCAAATAAATCAATTAAATTAATTGTTTGGCCCCCTCCTATCTTCTCTCTGTCGAATCATCATTTTAGCATTGAAGATTGATTACATCTCTGTCGAGGAAAGGACGTAGGTAAAGCAATTCTCGAAATACTTCACTGAGTCCCAACAATATAATTTATTTTTACAGCATTCAAACTATATAATGTTGTTACATGATATTATGGATATCCAAAAATTACTTGCGCGTGATTTTTGAAAATTAAAATTGCAATGCATTTTAAGTTAAATGAAGGAAAAAATATATTTTCACTCAAACTTTAGGACCAAACATATTGTTAAATCACATTTCTAGTTTCTATCATGCATATGGCCGATTAAGTATTTTGGGGTTGCTTAAGGCTAATACTTAATAAACTTTTTTTTATTAAAATTAGTATCACTTCACAACTACATCAACAATTTCAGGTGAACCTGAGTCAATTATTGGACTGGGGCTCAATATTTAAATTTCAACCTACATTAAATGGAATAAAATAAAATAAATTAACATATATGGCAAAGTATAACTATTTATTATTAACAAAGAAAAAGAAAACTTAAGGAATGATAGTTAATGTGATTGAATAACGTCAATAAAATGCATACGTTAACCTCACACATTTCGCGTAATACTATCTACATCAATAATGTATAATAAAATATATATGTTAACCTCACATATTTCACCTAGTATCATCTACACAATAATGTAGAAGACCTCTCAGAATAATTAAGAGAAAGATGTTCAAAAGAACGATCATTTTAAATTTATCATAATAAATATATTTTATAAAATTACGAGAAATAAATGTTTTTTTATTTTATTTTTACACAGACTTGAAGATTTAATGGGAATAATTTGAATTTTTAAGGTTAATTTCAAAAAATGAAGTTGTGTTCTTATGAAGATTATGGTTAAGCGGAATTTTGAATAAACTATGTGTTTCTTTAGAGCTATCGGATATATATATGTTATTCTAAAGACTTAAAATCTCTTCTTAACATCGACCAAGTGTTCTTTCTTTTCCTCTAACAAAAAAGGTAATTAAGTGGTAATGGTCTTATTCATGTTAAGGATCTGGTTAACACAAAAAAATTGGAGATCTCATAATAGAAGAAATAAAAAATTGGAGATCTCATAATAGAAGAAATACAAATGGAAGGAAGAGTCCAAGAAGAGGAAGAGTTCAATACTCCAACTATTATATAAATAATTGTTATTTAATTAAAAACGTGAGTAATTTTTTTCGTGCAACAAGATTTTCTTAGCTGGAACATTATATGTTTTGTACAATAATACGAGTTCTACAACATAATAGAAGGCTATTTATATATATATATATAAATAGCCTTCTATTATGTTGTAGAACTCGTATTATTGTACAAAACATATAATGTTCCAGCTAAGAAAATCTTGTTGCACGAAAAAAATTACTCACGTTTTTAATTAAATAACAATTATTTATATAATAGTTGGAGTATTGAACTCTTCCTCTTCTTGGACTCTTCCTTCCATTTGTATTTCTTCTATTATGAGATCTCCAATTTTTTATTTCTTCTATTATGAGATCTCCAATTTTTTTGTGTTAACCAGATCCTTAACATGAATAAGACCATTACCACTTAATTACCTTTTTTGTTAGAGGAAAAGAAAGAACACTTGGTCGATGTTAAGAAGAGATTTTAAGTCTTTAGAATAACATATATATATCCGATAGCTCTAAAGAAACACATAGTTTATTCAAAATTCCGCTTAACCATAATCTTCATAAGAACACAACTTCATTTTTTGAAATTAACCTTAAAAATTCAAATTATTCCCATTAAATCTTCAAGTCTGTGTAAAAATAAAATAAAAAAACATTTATTTCTCGTAATTTTATAAAATATATTTATTATGATAAATTTAAAATGATCGTTCTTTTGAACATCTTTCTCTTAATTATTCTGAGAGGTCTTCTACATTATTGTGTAGATGATACTAGGTGAAATATGTGAGGTTAACATATATATTTTATTATACATTATTGATGTAGATAGTATTACGCGAAATGTGTGAGGTTAACGTATGCATTTTATTGACGTTATTCAATCACATTAACTATCATTCCTTAAGTTTTCTTTTTCTTTGTTAATAATAAATAGTTATACTTTGCCATATATGTTAATTTATTTTATTTTATTCCATTTAATGTAGGTTGAAATTTAAATATTGAGCCCCAGTCCAATAATTGACTCAGGTTCACCTGAAATTGTTGATGTAGTTGTGAAGTGATACTAATTTTAATAAAAAAAAGTTTATTAAGTATTAGCCTTAAGCAACCCCAAAATACTTAATCGGCCATATGCATGATAGAAACTAGAAATGTGATTTAACAATATGTTTGGTCCTAAAGTTTGAGTGAAAATATATTTTTTCCTTCATTTAACTTAAAATGCATTGCAATTTTAATTTTCAAAAATCACGCGCAAGTAATTTTTGGATATCCATAATATCATGTAACAACATTATATAGTTTGAATGCTGTAAAAATAAATTATATTGTTGGGACTCAGTGAAGTATTTCGAGAATTGCTTTACCTACGTCCTTTCCTCGACAGAGATGTAATCAATCTTCAATGCTAAAATGATGATTCGACAGAGAGAAGATAGGAGGGGGCCAAACAATTAATTTAATTGATTTATTTGCGAGAGAAGAGGAAGAAAATTAATTTAGAGAACAATAAAACTCTACTATTTCTACTCATCTCTGTAGATCTCTTTATTTTCTATCTAATACTACACATTTTTAAAATATTTTATCTTTATTTCTCACATATTTGTATTCTACACTAAACATTCAATTTTAGTTTCTAATTATTTCTCTTTTCTCAATTTTTTTCTTCTCTACTACCATCCTCTCTGTCTCTTTCCACAAAACCAAAGACACAATAAATGTTTACTATCACACAAGATTCACTATGACATGTATTTTATTTTTCAATAATCAAATAAGAGGCCCTTAATGTTCTAAAGCATGCGCCATTCCAAAATGTATAAATCGAAATGGCAAAATTAAGTGTAGAATGACCGCATCATCTCAATTTACAACAATCAAAACTTGAAGGATGAAAGCATAGTGAGTCACTCCACAGATATTGCCTCAAGCAATTTCTGGGTGTCTTCACTCACCTCCACATTCTCCATCTTCAACCTCCGTTGCATGGCCGAACTGGTCCTACCAGCAGCTGCATAAGTTCTGATCAAGGATTCAAACACCTCCTCCCCTAGAGAATCCATAGATTTCTTCACAATCTCTAGAAATTCTTCTGCACCATCAACATCCTTCTCTTGTTCAAAATGCCTCATCATGATAACCATGATCTTTGATGATGGAATCCACTTCTCACCATTCCCTCTACCAATTGATATTGCTTTGTCTAGACAATCCACTGCCAACTTAAAGTCTCCCTTCTGCAAATGGTAATCCAAAAATATTTCCCAGGTTTTTGCATTAGGCTTGGCACCGCTCCTCCGGGCGCGCTCCTTGAGCTCTTCAGCCTTCTCCAGCATATCTAATTTTGCATATGCTCCAATCAGAACATTTGCAACTCGAATATCATACTTATGAGAGCCAGATTCCCACTCCCGGAAACATTTTTCTGCTCCTGGGAGATCTTTCAAGTTAACCAACACCTGAATCATATTCAAATAGCTTATGTTTGCAGTTTTAGGAAATGCCAGCCTAAGTGATCGCCAGACCCGATAAACCTCATATAAGTTACCAGTTCGCCCATACAACGTAATTAGAAACTGGTAAGCAGAAAGATCTTTGAAAGCGTTTCTCTTCTCCAATTCCTTAAGCGCCACTTCCGCCTTATCTACAAAGCCAGCATCAACAAAAATAGATGCTAAGTTGCTAAATGTTGTCCAGTCTCCAGTGACTCCATCCCTCTTCATCTCATCATGAACCCTTTCAACACCAGAAATATCATTAACAGCAGCGAGAGCCCTCATCCAGACATTGTACGTGTAAGAATCCAGCGTGATATTGCTAGCCTTCATTTCTCGTATGATGGATGGAACTTTTTCTGGCTGCCCTACTTTTGTATAAAGAGTCATAAGACTGTTGTAAGGCATGGAACTTAAAGGAAGGCTAAGCTCCTTCATCTTATCCATAAGACCTTCTGCCTTTTCAGTCATCAGTTCCTTGCAGTAACAGTTCAGAAGGGCTCCATAACATAGATGATTCTTAGCCGATTCTGGGAGATTAACAAAATAATTTTCAGCAGCAGTAGTTCCTCGAGCCTTGGCAAGCAGGTCGAGATGTATAGCATTGTCACTGACTGTCTTGATCATGTTCCTCTTAGCCATAGTTTCCGATAGCTATAACAAAAAAAATATTTCCCATCAATAAAAGTTATGAAAAACTATAGTCTGCCAACAACAATATCTCTAAGCTAGCATAGTTTTGTTCCCAACTTTCATGCACAAAGAAAAAGTAACCACACAAGACAATATCACTCAATTATGAAAGAACCACAAAAAGAGAAACATCAAGTTCTTTTCTTGAAGAAAATTCTATACTCTTCTTTTCTTTAAAAGTATGTAGGATGCAAAATTTCCCATTCTTCTGTGCATCAGTATTTTTTTGTCTCTGTTAATAAGTTGACAGCACATACTATCATTAATTCACTACTAAGTTACTAACCCTTTGATTGCCTTTGGTGCATTCACATCCATAAACTAAGAAAATATTAATTAAAAATTCAAGACCTATGTCAATTGGTTAAAAGTTGAATAACAACAATAATACAATAATTCCTACCACATTACGTACCAGATCCGAAATCATACTATGGAAAACAAGGACTGAATATATTTTCATTCCCTTCAAATAGGACAACGTCTTCTTTTCCCCAAAATAAAATACTCTCTTCTTAGTTTTCCATTTCTGAAAATATGTTATATGTGATTCTTAAGGTTGTATATTCTCATCATGATCCTTGGTGTTGCAAGAAACAGCAGGGAAATGCAGCCACAAAAACCTTGTTGCCACTGAAATCAAAGTGACAGACCTATTTTCATAAATGAAATAACAAAATGATACAAATTTTTTTGCGAAAGAAAGATACTAAGCTAAATACATTTTCATAACCGAGGGACTAGCAAGAGACAAATTTCACTTCGAGAAGCTAATAACCAACAATTCAGCATATAAAGTAACTAAAATCACATTCAACCTAAAAAAATGTTTAATAAGAAGAAATGGATATTGAAATGAGTAGAATCGCTAACATGATCTGTTTCTAAACGTTAACATTACGTAGAAATGGTTTAAACAGAGAACCTAAAAAAGCGAAAAATGAAAATGAACGAGTGACCTTGAGAGCAGGTTGATAGAGCTTGCGATCGCGAAGCTTCTTGAGAGTGTCGCCAACCTCCCATTTGTAGACGCGCTTTCCGGTCTTGATAAAGTTGTTGAGGCTCTGACGAACGCTGAGTTGGGAACTGCCATCTTTGAAGAGCTTCACGTACAGTGCTTCCTCCAAGTACTTCTTCGACCGCTTCACCACGCTCTTGTTGCGTCCGTTACGTTGCATCATCGACATTTCTCAGATTGGTGATACTTGCTGATGCCAAAGATCGGAAATGTTCGCGGTCGGAGAAACCAAACCCAAAACCCTAACTGCTCCAACCCACCACCAACAAGAAGAAATGATTGGGCTCACAAATACGAAGCCCAAATTGTCTTAAATGGGCTTGCTGCCCATATTTCCAAGGTAAATTCTTCCTACACCTCCCTACCTTCCCCAAGCTCTTCTATACTATTTTTTAATTTCAAAAATGTCTTTTTGAGTATGGTTGAGAGTGTGGTGTCTTCTTCTTGATTTTCAATTGGTGGTAGTTGCTTGTGGTGGTTGGTGGTGAACATTAGTGATTAAGATAAATTTTGTGGTATTTTTACTAGTGGTGAATGTGTTTTCATTCACTTCTTGTACAATCTAGAAGCCATAAAACCTAGAAGAAAAAAAACTAGTAAGATGCAAAAATTGAGTACAAAAAATAAATAAATAATTATTTTTGCAGTGCAGAAATTTTTTTTGATAATTGACAATTTGTTTCAGGTTGTAATAACAAACCACTTCATGAAACCATTGGAAGTGCAACAATAGTTATTTGTTTTGTAGAATTTTTGCAATGTTGTATGAGGAACAACTTCTAATTAAGAGATCAAAACCCTAGATAAGTGTGGATTTATTTATCTTATGAAGCAAATTAAAACATGTCAAATGATGGAATTGTTCTTTCAAAAGTTGTGACTAGAGAATAATGAAAAGTGTTGTAGTTGAGAGGAAGGTATGAGGGTATAACTGATGTTATTTAAAATGTGAAGTTATGTTTCATTCAGAGTTATTTAAATTTTTTAAAAATGTTAAAATCAATTTTTCACAATTAATATGAAGATAAAGGAAAATTTGTATTACATTAAGGATTATATTCTGTATATTTTTATGAAATTAAAAATACCTTCCAAAATATATATATATATATATATATATATATTTATTTAAAGTTTATTAATGCATTTTAGATTTCATGTTCCTATATATATTTCTAAATCTATAATATTTTTTTTATTAGGATAATAAATTTTTTAGATTGTAATAAACTTTTAGAATGTATTTTTTTATTTTGTATTCCAGAATACATGTCTCAAAATACAAAAATTTATATTTAGTAATAGACAATCTGAAATACAAAATAAAATATATATTTCAGAATGTAAAATTCAAATACAAAATAAAAAAATATTTCAAAATGTATATTATATTATATATTTTGAAATACAAAATGGTATTTTGAATTGTGATATGCAAAATACAAATTTTAGAAGAGTAAAATTGAAATTTTAGAAGTGCAATTTAAATTTACCGGGATGCAGAATGCAAATTCGTTTCCAATGTCGTCTCCTTTGTACATGCAGAATGCAGAGATGACTAATGGATATTTATTAAGTAAGAAAGAAGTCACTTACTTCTTACTTAATAAATATTATTCATAAAATAAATTTTACCAAATAATAGCTGCAATTATTTATATGAAGTTACCTACTTCCAATTACACTGTTATACTCCCAGAATTTTCATTACGATGACTCTTCCAGAGGTTTCTGTGCAAGACATTAAGAACAAGAGTTTAACTCTTGTGCTAAGAAAATATTGCCTATTCAAGCTTAGTTAGAAATAACATGTGAAAGTAAGATTCCATTAGATGGTATAAAAAATTTCAGAGTTGTGTAATTACTCGTACAGTGGTATATAAAAAAATATTTTGTGTTTATCTTTCTCCATTATAATATTTATTAGTCTCATATCTTTAATCATAAAAATTGTTTATTCATTGTTACTATAAATATTGTTTCAATTTAAAGATTATAGGAACTACGTTGCATTTCACAGTCTAAACAAAGCATATATAGTTATGAAGGATTTTTTTCCCCAACTTCGTTTCTTTTCTTGTGTGTACTAAGGGTTTCTCTAGCTGATAAATAGAAACCAAATACTTTGAAGAATAGTATTATCAATATATTTCATTATCTCTTTTAATAAATTATTTTGCATGGTATTCATCGTCAATATAAAACTCCTATAAATGTACTTTAAGTGTTTAACAATTTATTAGTTATACAAAATTTAGTTAGTTTAAACATCTTGATACGTGAAATTAAAAGATCGTCTAATGCAATGTTAGATGGTTTAACATCAAAGAGCTAAGGTTAGATGACCTCAAGTTATCTTTTAACGAATCTAATAGTAAATTTAGTTAACCAGTGTTTAAAACTTATTTACAAACGATAAGTCTTAGAAATAATAATAAAGATAAAAAAGGGTTGAGATGATTATGCAGAAAATTAAGATAAATGATTATAAAACAGTAAAAAAATATGGTTGACTCTCAAGTTCATTCGAAAGTGAATTCGTCATTGATTGTCTTAAAATTTTCATTTTTTTCAACTCTAAAACATATTTTGTATTTCACTCGTCTAGCGTCTACTCGTAAGATATTTATTTTCTACCTCTTGAATTAAGCAAACAAAAGATTTATTAGAATTAAGCAAACTAACCAAGAACTTCAATTAAAGAAAAAAATTGAATTCTCAACTAGCGTTAAAAAAAAAATCCTTAATAAAAATGAATTAAAAAATCATATAGTCTAACACAAATTGCCACAGAGAATTTTTTTAAAAATAAAACTTTACTTAGAAACTTTAGACTTCATTTCAAAATCACAAGATAATTAACCCAAAGAAGTTTAATATTTCACATAGAAGAAAAACAAAAAAAGAAATTACAAAGAAGAAAATAAGTAAACGCTAATGCTTTGTTGTTAGAACGTGACTGTGTAGCTTCTTCTTTCTCCTTGAAGCTTGTATCTCACTATGTAGTTTCTTCTTTCTCCTTGAATCTTGTATCTTTTATAAGTTTTTATGTTTCAAGGATCTCAAAAATATATTTTATCTAAGATATTGTTTATAATTTTCTTAATTACCAAATTTCTAGAGAATTCAAATTTTGTTTCCATTTTTGTCGCGATTATGCATCTTTGTATTTTTTATTTTTTTTGAAAATGATTTACTTCCAATATATGTAGCACAGACACTGACACGGACACAGAGATACATAAAATCTCTAAAATGTAAGACACGGGGACACGGATCTATATATTATATAATTATGAATTATATAAATTGACAATAAAGATTTATGTTCACAAGTATGTTCCAGATTATTTTTTGGAGCAGAAAGATGTTTTTTCATGACTGGTTCATGAGGATTTGTTTCTTATTTTTATAATCATAATAACAATTTATACAATAAAGTTTGAAATTTTAGAAAATTAATGTATTTTTTCTTTTTAAAATTGTGTTAGAACTGTACTAGAATTGTCATAAATCTAACAAAATACTTTTTGAATTGGAAACTTCACGGATACGTGTCCTACAATGTCATATGAGTGTCGGTCTCTGATACGAGTATCATCGACACGCTATTTAAGAGGAGTGACCGAACTTCATAGCTTCCAATTATATTTATGAAATACTTTAACTCAAATCTCGTTTCCTATTTTCATTCAGAGAATCATCTTGAATTTTTTACAGTTTGATCAACTTCTGAGAAATATTAGACAATCTACCACGACTAAAACACAAAATTAGAAGAAATAATTATTAAAATCCAAACAAACTCAGTTAAAAAAATATTATTTAAAACAGTAAATTTATGCATTATTTTAGTCTAAAACAACTATGATTAAAGGTTCTAAGTGTGGGTAAAAACATAATCACCACATCCTTTTTAATAAAATAAAGTCTAACATTTTAATTATTTACCTATGCATTGACCATATCTAGTATGCCTTAAAAATGCAATAAGAGCTATTCTTACAAGTGAGTTTACGCACCAAATTTCAAGGTTGTATAGGCTCGATTTCTAAAAAAAAATCTATTGAAACTTGTGGGAAAAGAAATTGAGAAAATGATTATATTTTTGGGTAAATCAAGTTTAAGCTACGAACTTCAACTTTTGGAGAAGCTAAACTAAGAAAATTTATAAAAAAAAAAGTATTGTGCATAAATAAATAAGTTTCAGAAAAATCAATTCATTTTTTTTCTTTTCTTTAACTTATTTAAAATTTTGTCCAAACTATATAATGTTATATATGCTATGCAACTTCATTAACTTGTACGTTTTCGAATTCAAACATGTATTGTAGGATTAAGAATCGATTTATTAAACAAGAACATATAATGTAGAGTACAAATTCTTTTAATAATAGTATTCTATCGTAAAAACTATTAATCATTTGTTTGGACCAAGTAATCTGTAAAACTTTGTGAATAAATATTTAAAAAATGCATTTGTATTTATCGTTCATACATAGCTGAGGGACAATTATTTCCCTTGTCTATAATTGGTCTATAGGAGTAATTTACTTGGTAATACAAAACCCTAGAATTCTCTTTAAAAAGAAGATGAAATTACAAGGAGAAGTTGGAAAAAGATGGACAGATTGTGATTACAGAAAAGGCCTAAAAAGAGAAGAGGGAGAACCAACCATTTTACCAATCACAACAGATTTGAGCGAAGGGGCTTGATAAGAGTTTCTGGCTTACACTTGACAACTCATATGATTTTCAGCTTTCAAGACTAATTTGATGCGGTCGGCCAAAACCTCATTTGACCTGAGATTCCCTTTTCCATCCACGATCATTGAATGCGACAAATATTTCGGGAATACAAAACAAAGATACAAATCTCAAATGAGCCTCAGTTCATACTCTCCAGCCATTGTTATGTATCTCACCCATGGAAGAGCCTGATACCCACTTTTCTCAATAATCTTCAAATATCTTACCTACAAATCAAAACATTTACACGGTTGAATAACTCCTTGATTAATTAATCAATCATTACCTATATCAATTGAATTTAAACACCACGGTAATATCTCTAGACTCAAATATAAAGGAAAATTACCTAAGTTCATATTAATGTTAGCTAAGTTTATTTAATATTCTTAATTTCATAAAACAAAACAAAAAGTACATTTTCAAAATTGTGTAAACATAAACGTATTTTTGAAACAATAACATTAAATAGAGTTAGTAGAAATTTGTTTGTATTTAAACTTACTAAGCCTGGTTTTTTTGTTTGTATTTGAATTTAAAGAAAATGTATGGTAAACTTAAACATAATTTTCACACAATGTCATGTGGATGTTGATGTTTCGTTCAGATTACCTAGTCCCATCCGTTTCATATTACTACTAGACAAAACTATTAATCATAGAAAAGTTGGAAAATTATGTATAATAGTATATCATCCATTTATGATGTCAAGTTCTTTCTTCCCATTAGTCATTAGTAGTTATTTTAAAATTTAATATCATCTATAAACACTCTTTCTGACCGGAATATCAATGCAACCGTGAAAACAAATGAATTTCAGAAGACCCATCGACTTAAAAATACAATCGTTGCTTCATGCATCGAGAAGTAATCAAAATGATAAGTGAGACACCAACAGACAAATAAAGACAGGGAAAGTGTGAGCAATACGATGTAGCGTGGACACCTATCTAGTTCTAAGTGAGTGTTGAACATGCTCCTGACACTAACTCTTATACATGCCAGACACTCCTATAATGGACACTCTTATACAATCATTAGGCGTCCGATAAAAAAAATGTCAGTTCAGACACTAGCTAAGACCCTATGAATGGACATGTCACTAGTACTATTAAAAAAAACATTCATTTGTTGGACTTCTTTTGTAAAGAAACCAAGTAGTGATTGCAAAATAATGTTTCTGAATATTTTTTAGAGAGGCTTGCTAGCGTAGGAAAAAGATGAACTTGTAATAATATAGAAATATAGATTATTAATTAGACCATTAGTATGTTCATATTTCATTCCATTTGAGTTTTTTTTTTCTCTCTTATTTAAGTAGTGTGCAATGTTCCAGTATCCTATATTGTGGATCTTAACCGTGTTCGATTATCTTGGTCAATGTTGTATCCATTACTGTCAGAGACTGTGATTCAGAATAGGAGATATATAACAGAGGAAATATTCATCTTTTAATAAGATATAGAGATGCATATAGGAATAGCAATTTTCAGAATATACGAAAAGTGTTGTACGCGTAGCAATACCTGAATCCCAGACACAGTAAAATAGGGTATCTCAAATTTTACGCGTATGGGAGCTTTTCTCTCGGGAGTTGCTTCCTCGTCTATTATACTGGGAAGACGAAACTCTGCCCTTAACATGTACTCCTGACGTATCAAACAACAGAACCAGATCCATTAGCTCTCAATCAAATTGTGCCATCAATTATGGGCGTTATTCATGGGTACAATGCAACTTCCTAGTGAATTAATACCTTGCCTCCGGGAAATGATCTTATTTTCCAGATTAATGCATCTTTTTCAGGTGCATATGACGCAGATCCCATTGAAGTCCGAACATTTGGATTGGTTGCGTCAGCAGGGACAGGCAACTCGATCTCAACATTTGTGGCAGTACTGTAAAATTCAATTATCTGAGTAGCCGGGGAAGTAAATACATATAGTAGTATAAATCTAGAGCAAACCACTCGTGCAGTCAGTACACAATATTAATCAGATTAAAAAGGAAGAGATATGAAGGAAGAAAATACCTGCGTTCCTTAAATTGACTCCTAGTTTTTACCATAATCTCGATCCGACTTTTTGAATGGTTTTCAACTTGTGCTTCCACCCAAATTAAAGGCTTAACCTGGAAACAGAGATCAGATAATCAACAAACTTGGAATAGTTTTTTCTCCAGTATGAGTGTAAACTATTTACTATGTCACCGCAAAGTCAGAATTTTATTTCATATAGAGAAAATGTACCTGTGTACTGAGCCTATATGTCATTAAATCAAATGACCCATCAGGAGGGATAAAGGAAATCGTTCGGTCATTCTCAAATCGGGCCAAACGCACACACCTTTGTCAAGTGTCAGCACATAATTTGAGAATTAGTCAAGAATAGACATAGACATCTTGTAGAAAGTATATATTTAAATTTGCACTCACAGTTATCAATCAGAGAATATAAGGAAGAGAATCATGCATACATACTGATGAAATTTGATGTCCTCCAAGTCAATTGCTTTTCCCTTGGTTGTTCTACCTTGTGCCTCTAATAATACTCTATCATTTAACCCAAGTTTACACTCAGGCATACCACTGCATTATACAAGCCATGGATTGAATATTCATGATTTAGATGAACACTCGAGCACAGAATTTAATTATACTAATAGATACTTCAAAATAAATGTACAGTCTTCTTAATCCAAACCACTATCAACTGTTAAAGTAGACTCTAAAATGAACCAAGTAGTAGAATCTATGTTCAATGTACACTTAAGACTGAAAATACGATAAAAAGAGCATAAAAGATTTATTTGTTATATTGCATCTGATCTTTGTTATTTATAGAAGAAAGTTACATCACGAACACCAAAAGGTACAAGAAATTAATGCTAATAAGTAAACATCTCATAGTAGTTTTCCAATACAATTACTCACTACCTATATTCAATACCTATTCTGACACTCCCCGTCAAGCTCAAGCATACAAATTGTATGTACCAAGTTTGAAACAAATAAATTCAATCTGAGGTCTCAATAAAATACAAATTTCCTTGGATAGCAACTTTTCCCGAATAAAATGACAGCCAAGTTCTATGTGTTTAGTCCTCTCATGGAATACTAGATGGAAGCAATGTGGAGAGCAACTTGATTATCACAATACATCTTCATTTGTTGGATCTCACATAATTTTAATGCTTGAAGGAATTGTTTCACCTATATACAATTTCACAAGAGACATCATTGCCCTATATTCAACTTCAACACTAGATCGAGCAATCACATTTTGTTTCTTGATTTTTCAAGAAATAATGTTTCCTCTAATGAGAACACAATACCTGTAATGGAACATCTATCCATAGGAGATTATGTTCAATCAGCATCATAATATTCCGAAATTCGGGTATTTCTCTTTATCTTTGTACAACAGACCTTGCCCCGAAGCCTTTTTATAAGTATCTTAAGATGTGGATGCTAGCATTCCAACTATCAAAACAAGGATTTTGCATAAATTGACTAACAACACCCACTGCAAAAGATAGATCAGGTCTAGTAATAGTGAGATAAATAAGTTTCCCAACAAGTCTTCTAAATCTCTCTGGGTCAAAGAAGGGTTCACCTTTATCAACCATTAATATTTTATTTGGATCCATATGGCTATCTACTAGTCTATCGTCAGTCATGCATGTTTCTTCCAAGATATCTAAAGCATATTTCTTTTGAGAAACTACAACACCTTCCTTTGATTGACCCACTGCAATGCCTAGATAGAAAGTATTTAAGATTTTCAAAGGGCTTTGGTCTAAAAGTGAATACATAAGTGTTCCTTTAGCTACAAGATTCTAGTAGCATCATTTTATGTAATAACTATGTCATCAACATACACAATTAAATAAACACCTTTTCCAGGAGAGGTATGATGATAAAAAACTGAATGATCTGCCTCACTGCATTTCATTCTATAAGTTTGAACAATATGAATGAATTTTCCAGAATGTAATTCACAAACCAAGTCAGACTCCCCCTCACAACAAAACCAAGAGGTTGCTCCATGTAAATCTCCTCTTCTAGATCACTCATGAAGGAAAACATTTTTTATATCTAATTGATGGAGAGGTCAATGACGTATAGTTGTCATGGCAAACAAGAGACACATTGGTCATTTTGGCTGCGGCAAAAAATGTATCACCATAATCAAGGTCATAGATATGAGTATATCCTTTGGCCACCAATCTAGCTTTGAGGCCATCAACTTCACCATTTGGCCCAAATAATGGCGTAAACGCAACGACAACCAACAACCTTTTGTCTAGGTGGAAAAGAAACTAAGTCCCATGTACCATTACATTCGAGAATTTGCATTTCATCAATCATGGCTTGTTGCCATCTAGGATGATCAAGTGTCTCTTTCACACTTTTAGGAATGGTAACAGAAGATACAGAGGAGATAAAAGAACAATAGGAAGAGGAGAAACAATGATAGCTTATAAAATTGTAAATAGGATGGGGATTGCATGTAGAGCGAGTACCTTTTCAAATGGCATGTAGGCCGACTAGAATCTTCACTATCAGGAGACATAGTATGGAACAATGATGGTGAAGGACTTGATGAAGAGGACTCATCATGTGGTATTGGAGCAATCACTGGAGACAGTTGTTGGAAGGTGATAAGATGAGAAGATGGTCCAGGTGAACTGGGCTAATTATTGGGAGATGTTGGAAAAATGTTAGGAATAGGATACACAAAGGGCTCAACTAAGGCCATAGGTAAGACCAATTGGACATAGTTAACATCTTGTGTGGAGGAAGAGAAGAGAGGAGTTTCTTCAATAAAAGGTGACACTTATAGACAAGTGAAATCGATACCGTTCTTGAATACGAGAATATCCTAAAAAAGCATTTTATAACTCATACTGAAAGTTTATCCAAACCTAGAGGCACATTATGTACAAAAGACACAACTAAAGACTTGAGGAGAAATGGGAAACAAAGGTTCATTTGGAAACACAATGGAATATGGAACTTTATTGTACAAAGAAGATGGCATTTTATTAATAAGATAATAGGCAGTAAGAATGGCATCACCCTAGTGATGGACAGATACATTGGCACCAAGCCTCAAGGTATGACTAGTATCAACTAAGTGTCTATTCTTTCTCTCTACAATACCATTTTGTTTAGGTGCATGAGGACAGGTGGACTGGTGCAAAATGCCATGTGAATTTAAAAGGGTGAAAAAACCCCAGATGAAAAGTAATCTTTGGCATTATCACTCCTTAAAATATTGATCACTTGGCCAAATTGGTTCTTGATTTCATTAAAGAAAGACACAAAGATATTCGAAAGTTCAAAACGATCATTCATTAAGTAAACCCTACCCAAGTACAACGAGAATATTCATCAATAAAAGTGACAAAATAACGAAACTCAAAGGATAAAACTCGACTTGGACCCAAATAGCATAATGAATTATAGAAAAGACAGAGTTGCATCCTAATTCAGTTCTTTTTGCAAAAGAAGACCAAATATGTTTTCCTAATTGACATGACTCATTCTAAGACTTGGAGTTTGCTAAGTTTGGGAATTATCCTTTTTAATTTTGATAAATGTGGATGACCAAAGTGATCGTGTAGAAGCTTAGATGATGGGGATGCTAAACAAGATTTTGATGATCTAGTGCCTTAGATAGTAGAGTCCCCTAGACTCATGTCTTTCACCAATCAGTCGACCTATACTACGCTCTTGTATAACAAAAGAATTTGCATCAACAATTATAGAGAAATTTGAATTTTTAGTTAATTGACTTAAGGAAATTAGGTTAAAAGGACAATTTGGGACAAAAAGGAACATTGAGAATGTTTGTATCCACTTGAGAAAAGGAAGGCATATTGAAGGAAGAATTTGCCAACAATCTACACTCCACAGCTAGTGATAACTATTAAACTTTACAAATAATTGTGGAGGAAGAGTATGAGAGAGTAGGAGAGAGGAGCATCTCTACCAAAGCTGAAACTAGAGGAACAAGGACCAAAACAAGAACAAGGAGGTCTAGCGAGCCTTGTGGAGAAGACGCGGAGTAGATTTGGTGATGGGAAGGTGGCATGTGACCTTTACATGTCAATTTGCAGCAAATGGAGATGGCATGTGTGACGAGTTGGGTTGGACATCGCACGACGAGACACCAAATTCGACGGTTGACGAAAAAAAGGTGGTCACCAGCAGTAGACACAGTGGCAAAAGGTGGAAAACGTTGACAAAACAATGACTAGGTAGAGATGGTGCCAGTGGAAGATGATGGTGGACAGTGGTGGAGAATCGTAAAACTAGCATAGAGGGATCGACTCGCTCTGATACCAACTTTATACTAAAAATATGATAAAAAGAGCTTAAGAGATAGATTATCTCTCAACTGATCTTTGCTATTTATACAAGAAAATTACATAAGGAAATCAAAAGGTACAAGAAATTAATGTTAATAAGTAAACAACTTATATAGCAGTTTTCCAATACAACTACTTACTACCTATATTTAATACCTAATCTAACAGTAACTATTCCCTAATCATGTATTGTTAGCACCAACTCTTAAAAAATTTTAACTATACTAAATGAGTGAAGCAATCCAATGTCTAATCAGCAAAAGAAAACGACATACTCCAAAATACTATTTTCATTTGCACTTCTTAGATTTTAGCAAACCTTTACAACAGTTTTAAAAAATGTTGGATACAATTACGAGAGAAGAGAATCAAAACCAATAGGGAGGAAGAACATCCAGATTCATCACACCAATGAAGCCTAGATACTCCAAAAAATGGAAAAATATTGATATCCTACTTGTGTCGAGAACTGATACCCCCGACTACCAGTTCAAGAAGTATTTGAATTTTAAAAAAGTCGTATGACGCATCTGATTGTTAAACTCAGATACAATAAATTACACGTTATTGCATAGAGTCAAGTCAATAATTGTTTTGAGTTAACCAAAACTGATTATGATATGCACAGAAACTATACTTTTTGTTATGATTATGAAAGGAACAGTGAGGAAGAAATGGGCCAATTAGAGCCAAATAGTGAGGGTGGACTAAACTTTATGTCATAGGAAAAGTTTCAAAAAGAATAGGGATGCTCTGAGTTGGCATTGGCAATGGAGTGAGAGAAATGACATGAGGTTTAGTTAATTATATAAGGACTCAAGGGAGAGAAAGGATGGATGATAGAATTACTAAGAGGAGAGAGAGGATCACCGAAAATCTTCTCTCATTTAAGGGGCCACTTTCTGGGCTGATAGAATTGTTCTACCAAAATTGTCCTCATTTTTTGTTTTACAAAATGGTTTAGGCCTAACTCAACCTTAGCAATGACCCCACTAAAATATCCTCCCTACATACGTATTCATGTGGCCAGTCCAATTTCTTCAATTCAAACACCTTCGCCAATGGAAACATTTTGAATTAAGGATTTGGGACCACTGAAACATTTTGAGCATAGAAATTCCTAGAACTAAATGAGGTATATTCATAAACCACAAAAAATATGTATTAGATTTGCTAAAGAGACTGGGTTGTGAAACTGTAAAGCAGTAGAAACTCCTACTAAACAGAGACTAGGAACAAATATATAACACAAAACTTGTGTATGAAAGAGCCTCTCAACCCTGTCGTATATATATAAATTATGTACAAGAGGTTTGCCACAACTAGGAAAAGAATATTAGCAAGTCAGCTAGATGTTAAACTGAAGTACCCTAATCACCAGGACTTTAACACTTTGTAGCTGTTTATATAATTTTGATTTATCAAAAAGGGTCACAAGGAAGAGGCTGTAAGAAGCATGGGAACTTGCAAATAGAAGCATGCAAAGATGCAAATTGAGCTGGGAGAAGCAGGGGATGTCAAATCATTATAGCATTTTGCTGAAGGATGATAGGATGGAAAACGTGTAGTGCTTGTAAATTTTTAGGGAAACAAAGGATGATAGGATGGAATAACTTAAGTGAATAGCAGTATATCCTTCATGAAAAACGTCCATATATACAGACTAAGTAGCACTGTTTCCTAGGCTATGAATAAGTGGACTGCTACATGCTATACACTATTTTTTATGAACAATAAATGCAATTAACATGTGAGAGACACATGAGCCACATGTGAATGCAATGACTATCCCCCTCAAGCTTACTAAGCTTTAAGCTTCTCACAAATAAACCCCTTTAAAATAGATAAAATATAGCATGGGATACAACAATGGAAAAATGAGCATTGCTGGAGAAACAGCACAACAAAATGGCTAGAGTGATTATAGTTATGGATAGATGGTTAAAAGTAACCGAATAGAAAACTTATCCAAAATCACAGAAAACTGGAAACACATCAAATATTTCAAGGTGATAACAAATCAGATCTTAGTATAAATGGAAAAATGTAGCTGAGAGTATCTAAACAGAATCAGAGAATTTGATAACAAATGTACGAATAAGATCAAATACACCAAACACATGTCCACACTGCTGGAGTTGACACAACTAAGCAAGGATAGGCAATTGGAGATTGACATGAAGTGGTCAAACAATAGAGGTAATGAAGAATAACTTCTCTGAAGAAATTCAACAGCGCTTGACAGATGCCAGAAATAACTAGTCGAAAGTTTTTCAGCAGTTGCTGGGAAAGTAACTGGGAGTTGAAGCTCGCCTAAAACATTGTCAGAAAAAAATTTCTACAAGCTTGTTAAAATGTTCACTCGCAGTGACAACTTGCTAGAACAGGTCGCCAAAAAAAATACTTGAAACCTCTTCACCATTGAATCTTCTTTCATACCAATAGTTTTCCCTGCTTACATGTTGGTTCATGTGTGTGGTTTTTTAAGGGAGTTCCTTTTGAGATATTCAGAGAAATCAGAATGCTCTTTTGAGTTTCTTTTTTCATTTTTTTCTGGTTAAAGGAATTCCTGATCCTCATATGCTGCATTCTTCTTCACCTTTCACTACTCATAAAATCTAATCTAACCCTACCCTAATCCCCTGAAGATTTAAGAAAATGAAAACCATAGCGCTAAGTGCTAACCCAATTAACTAATAGCCCATGATAATGGCTTGAAACTCTAGTTTTCAAAGAAAGTATAAAGCAAACCTCAGATATGTTCTCATCTTCAATGCCCCAACCACATCAGACCTAATTATTTGCCCATTGCTATTGACAAGCATGTTAACACTCTCCACCACATCCAAGAAAACCTGGAAAAAGAAGAATATTAATTGGTAGTCTAGACCGTGAAATTACAAGTCAAGATAAATTCTAATGCCCACCTCATTTTTCTTGTAGCTCACTCCTTCACTGCGCCAGGATACAGCATTTGTCACAGCCATGGGAGGTCTCTGTGTAACTTCCATTTTATAAGCATCCGTCTTGATAAACTCACTAAGAATCTTTGCCTCAGTATATTGGGGGTAGCCAAAGTCCATTATTTCATCAAGCAGTTCATACTGCAAAGGACATATCCGTAATAAACATTTTGCCCAGAAAGACTAATTCAGCTGTTAAAGAAACTGGTGTTCAAAGGGACACTAGCATTTTACCACAACAACAAAGTTGTCCCTAAGAGATTCCTCTTCCAATTCTTCAAAATAATGCTTAAACACCTGCCTCAAAGACACGAACCATTCCTATGAATCATTATCGCTATGACAAAACCAAGCCTTCAATTCAAAACCACAATTAGAAATAACACACTTACATCAACAATACGATGTAGGAAGAAAAGAAGGCTAGCAGCATTGCAGTTTTGTCTGGTAGCCGTCATGAGGAAAATATTGCTATGCTGTATAAACAAGTAGGTCACGCCATTATCATACACAACCGGATCTTGAGACTGCGGATCCCCCTGCAACAATTTGAAAAACAAGCTTCACTATACAAAAATCAAAATTCTCCATTCCAATTCCACTCCTATTAACATAAAATCTAGCCTAGCTTCGACAAAAACATTATAAACTGCATCAGAAACAGCAGAACAAATTTCTCAAAACAGGAGCTGAAACAAAGAGAATATAATTGATACGTTACTTGGTGCTGAGTTAAACAAATAATCATATCATAGATTGGTCAAAAGAAGGAATGAACCTCTTTTTCAATTAGTTTGGTGAAGAAGCGTTCGGCTTCGACGGCGGTGACATCGCCGCGGTAGTCGCGCCAAATGAGGACGCGGCCTTTGATGTCGAGAAGGAACAGAGCAGAGACTGCCCCTGACATTGGATTGGATCAGATCGGAATCAGAAAGGGATCGGGATCGGACAAGCGTTGCAAAGAGGGAGAAACGCTAGGGTTCAGCGAGCCATGTCAGAAGCTAAACCATGGTAGAGTAATTGGGTTTCGCACACTGCGTGTAGGAATTGAACCTTTCGATTTTGTTTCTTCTATCTATCGCTGCAATGTAATGTCGGATTCCATTCAAGGTGGGGGTGGGTTGAAACTCCAAACCGCGACTACGAAGTATGACCATACGACGACGTTCCGCCAATAAACAATAAAAATTAAATAACAATTTAGTCCACCAAATATTTCCTCCTATTAATTTTTCTTTTTAGATTTGTTTGTGTTATTGTAAGTTTTCAACAATTATAAGCATTATTTTCAGCAACATGAAAAAAAAAACAGTAAATTGATTACGTACATAAAGTGAAAAACTTGTGACGCCTAATTTAGAATGAATTTTCCAATTTTCTAATCAATTTTTTCGTAAAAAGTTAAAAACCATTTTATTTCAATTCAAAATCTCAAATTCACTATTTTAATTTTAAATCACTTAATTATAATATGCAAGACATTATTAGTGAAAATATCTTTTATTAGGGTGGTTAAAAAATAAATTCAATCAAATTAATATTAAATTGAGTTACATGAAAAAAACTGAATTATTTAAAAAAATTACACTAAATTGTTCTATAAATTAATTTTTAAAAATTGACTTAATTCTAAATAAAGTTATTTCAACTGAATTGGACTATAATTTATAATATTCAAAAACACATTTTAAAATAAAATATCTATATATAATAATCTAAACAATTTATATAGTTAAACAATTATATAAAATAATTCAATTTAGTTTAATTTATGTAATTCTGTACAACACGTTCAAAATTATTATATAATTCAATTCTCTTAAATTACTTTTAAACTTTAGTATAAGTTTATAATAATTATTTCAATAATGTATTTTGTCTACTTATAATATAGTTGAATTCAACTCATTCAAAATTATTATACAATTCAATTCTCTTAAATTACGTTTAAAGTTTATTATAAGTTTATAATAATTATTTGAATCATGTATTTTATGTACATGTGTCTATACGAGCCTTAAATTTAAGATATGGGTATTATATGAGACCTAAGTCTTGAAAATAAAAAAAAAAATATTATAATAATAAAATTAATATTTAAAGTTGTAAAGAAGTGTAAATTAAAAAATATATATAAAATGTATAAACATTATAGAAGGTCTTAAAAGATATATAATACAGTAAAACTTCATATAAAAGACTTATAAAATCTCTTTTCTCTCCACTGGGATGCAGTCTTTATTGTAGTGCAAGACAATACTTCAAAGCCTCGGTAGCAAGTCATTGCAGTTGATCCTCTCCCTTAAAAAATTAATTTAATATCGTGTGAACCAATAGTTCACATATTAGATATTAAATTGATAAAAACTTCTTTCATTGTAAATGTTCTTATACAACCTAATGTTTCTTGATATACTAAAACAATTAGATTATTAAACATTTATTTAGTTGCTTTGTTGTATTACATTTTTTTATAAGTCTATTTTATGTTATTAATTTTATTCAAAGGACATAATTAATTTGAAAGAAAGAAAGTGTAGTGAAAAGAAAGTTCTAAACATGAACATGATAACTAAATATCTTTTTTTTAAACTATCCACTTTTTGTTTTATTAACTTATGCTTTGGTTAATTCATCGACAAATTTTTTTATTAATTTTTTTAAAAGTTGGAATTAAGCAACAAGTCTTGCTAGCAAAGAATTTACAAACTAAGTATACGTAAGTATGGCAAAACAGGTCAATTTCGACTCGATTCGTTGGAGACTTATCAAAAGTGGGGTAGGGCGAATTGGCTCGTTAAGATTGTGCGGGCTAGAAATAGTAACTCGTCCCGTCTTAATTTTGAATTGGCGGGTTGACAACAACGTTTCAATAATTTTAATTTTTTTACTTTTTTTTTAATTTTTTAGTTTTAGATTTATTTACTTGGTTATAATAATTGATATCACTTTTTGAACAATAAAAATACAAGAAAGAGTAGTAAAATTAAATCAAATTTTAATATAAAAGAAAGCTAATATCTAACAAAATAAAGTAAATATCAATAATACTTTAATGAATGAAATGATATATAACGAAATTAATGTAAATAAAGTTATATATAAAACATTAACCATCGTCAGTTTTTATTCCAAAAGCATGAGATCCCTCTTTAAAAAAGTGCAAAAAAAAAATAAAAAAGTGTAGGCTGACATAAATATTATTGAGTATCACCATTGGAACGCATTCAATTGATTTTGATTAAATCTCTTTTTATCATAAATTGCACATGTGAAGATAAATGTGATCAAGGTAATTTGTTTCATTTTTGTTGAGAATTCTAACCACTAAGGAGAAAGCTACCTTAACAAATTCTTTATCTTTGTTTAAACCACTTGATCAAATAAATGAGTTTTAAATGCCTTGAGCTAGAAAAAAATAAAGAAACAATGTCTTTCCACTAGAGAAAATGAAAACATGTTGATGTGAATGATATGATAAATCTGCATTCTAAGTAGGGGTAAGCATCTTTTTATTAAATAAGGATTGAGCTTGTCAAATATTGAGAAAATTGAGTTTCATTTTAACAACTCATCGTGGAGACATTCATTACCAAGTTTTAGAAAAATGTCAATCTTATCACATTGGTTGATGAGTGATTCTTAGCCATTTGGATACTTTGAACATAAGTGATTCCACTAGTGTAAAAATGACTTATTAAGATAGTTGTACAAGAATTTTTATGATGGTTCTAATGACGATATATATTCAAGTGATATAGAAATTTGCACTTTTTATGTCGGTTGAAAAGCTAGCATAGTAACTGTTGTATATAAATTGTCATAAAATATGCAAACTATCTGTCATAGTATGTTCGGATGAAACTTTTTATGATTAGTATCTCTAGAACAATCTAGAAAATATGGCTTATTATGATGGTTCTCATCAGAACTGTAATAGTAAGTGATTTTCTATGACAAATATTTCTACCACCCATCATGATAAATCAAATTGGACATATTGCAATAATTGTCATACTAAGTTTGATTTTTTATTAAAAATGTTTACTTTGATAAATTTTTCTCCATTCATTAATAATGATCAACTGCATATCAATGTTATCCATTGCATACAATTTCTAGACAAAGCCATTAATTGATAAATATTGTACAAAAAAGATAAATATAACATTCATTGTATATTTAAATAAACAAATAAATTTTTACATCTTATCATATACACTTAAAAAAAATGAAGTTCACTACATTCACTACAAAAAAAGATATTTTTAGCGGGGGTTATATTTGACATTACCGACAGTTTTAACCTCCGTTAAGTGTGTTTCCCGCTGTTTGCTTTTCTCCTGGAACTAGCGTCGCTAACGGATTACCGGCGGTTTCTAAGAACCCCTGGAAAATAATCACTTTCCGACGGTTTGAAAACCCCCGCTATTACCGGCGGTTTTGAACGTATTCCCGACAGTTTGGGGAACCTCCGCTATTTCCGACGATTTGAAAACCCCCACTAAATTCAAAACTGGAATTGAAAAAAAGGAAGAAGCAGGTGAAAGATGAAACCCTTATTTAATTCTGCATTTTCTCCACCCTCATATTTTGAAATTCCAATTTTACCCGTCAAAATAAATTATCCCTGTATTCTAAATTCCCAAACGTTTGAAGTTAAACTTTTTTTTTTCTAAAATTATAATCCAAAATATAAAATATGTATAATTTAAAATCTATATTTTGTATTTTGCATCATACAATACATATTTCTACTTGAAATTGTAAATGTATATTTTTAAATAGAAACAATTTTGGAATGTATTTTTTGAAACCTGAAATATATTTATTCCCAGTGGTAATATAACGTTAATTATACATCTAAATAAAATCACATTTAATCTTAAAATTTACTTATAGTTGTTTTTTAATATTTAAAAGTTAAAAAAATATACAAAATTACGTTAAATTTTAGAAAAACAAAAATAATTCAAGTTTTTAAAAAAATATATCTAATAACACATTTAAAATTTACAGCACAAAACACATTTTACTCCAAATCAATGCCCTGAGACAATTTCGTTCCCATATCACGTTCCCTGATTTGTTCATTCTTCAAATTCCCAGCATTCAAAATCGCAATTGCAAAGCATAATTCCAATAGCTTAGGAGCTCTAACGCCATTCGAATAAAATAAAAAAAAAAAACAAATAGGAACAATTCCAAAAAAAACCTTAAAGTTCTTTATATAACTGCATTCCACCTTCAAGAAATTTTTATCCCATTTTTCTCTTAGGGAAATCTGCAAAATGGAAGAGAAAGTAAAGTACCATTTTTATCTTCGATACAATCAAAACAAAATCCACAGATAACTAAAACATATGAAATCTTAGAAAGTTAAAACAATTCCTATTACATTCTTTGGCTATGATTGCTAATGTTGATCATTTGTTTCATCATTAAGAACACTTCCTTGATTGGATGCCTAATATATAAAAATAGTTATAATAAGTAGCATTCCAATTACAATATAAAATATATATTAATTTAATAAAGATTACCGGTGATGCATGAAACATAACAAAATCATGAGGCAACTCTTCGAAATAGTTTTGCACAAAAAAGTCATCATTGCTTTCATTTCATTGACTTCTGATGTCAATATAGAAACCTAATTTATAACACAAAATGAATGAAATTAATCACTTGCCATCAAAATACTATTGCCAAATCAAATCGGTAAACACCACAATAAAAATTAAAATATAATAATGTACAATCACTATAAGAAAATCTTAATTTAGCTGCAAACAAATATTGAAGGCCATAAGTGGACACTAAATAGTGTCCATTAAACCTTCACTAAACCTTCATTATTAAAATAAATTAAATAAGGTGTGAGGAAAGCG
>Ga0123342_1000967_pt1 | contig 48125 bp, 30 predicted proteins | sample Turbeawhitnodule_FD_89960 | JGI IMG/M metagenome (GOLD analysis project Ga0123342, IMG submission 89960) | Root nodule microbial communities of legume samples collected from Mexico - Turtle bean Mexico white nodule | ecosystem: Host-associated > Plants > Roots > Nodule | place: Mexico: Nepantla...
CTCCCACTTCTAGCGCCTATAGTGAGGTATGAAGGGTCAACTACTAGAATGTTCTAAAACTAATATCTAAAGATGCTTTACATAAGAGGTATCTTTAGGTTTCCCTCTTAGCACCTTCCTAAACATTATTCTGTATTATTTACAAATTTATACAAAAGAAACTATAAAAAGAGATATTAATTGAAGCCCATTCTTAAAAGTTTGTAATCTTCTTTGACTTTAGGCTTGGTCCTCTCTTTATTTTAATTTTTCTTTAAATTTTGAGAAGACTAGAATGAAGAACTTCAAATGTGTGGGTGAATGACCTCTTCCTTCATTAATAAAAGCCTCTTCTATTTGATCTCCATCTGTCTTCCCCTCTCTTCAAAGGATAACCATCATTTGTTAAAGTCGGACGTCGCTGATGACATCTTGGTTATTGATTATTGTCGTCCATTCGATACTGTTTGTATGGGTCGATCATCCTCGAAGGGTTCTTTCTTCTTAGTTTATTCTTGTTTTTTTTTTCAAATCTTCATGTCGCCTTGTCTTTTGACGACTTCACGATGGACGTCCTTTAAGCACTCAACGTCACTCCTTCATAACTCCACCCAAACACATGGGCCTCCCTTCAAACCTTTGGTCTCGTATATGATATCTTTCGTTTTAATCCCACTCCTTCCACCTTTCTCCATTACTATACGTCTCACCCGACCGACCCCGTCAGCTGGTTGTCCCTTGTCAGTTGGTTGGGTAACACACTTTTTGCCCCATTCACCTATTCATACAAAAAAATTAAGGGAAAATTCTTCAAAATATTCATTGAGTTTAAAGATAGGGAGCTTCAAAATAGTTCAGTGTCTTCCTTTTTCTACGTTCTTCTAACTCATTTTCTCCCTGTTTGAAGATTGTGAACAAGTAAATCATATTGGAAGTAACTTTTGCATAAAACATGAGGAAATGAAAATATATTTTAGTCACTGTTTTGTATGATTTTATTTAAATCCATACAATTGTTTTCATAAAATGTCTTATGATTAAAGACTTTCATCACTTACTCTCTACCTCCTCTTGTTGAGTCATTGTGCCTCTAATCACATGTTTCAATCACAACTTCATAAGAAAAATGTCAAATTAGTGTTTCACAAATTGAAATGCACATAAAGAGAATTACTGATTGGTGTGATAGTACCCACAACTCCTTTTGTTAAGTCATTCCCTTCCATCTAGTCACAAACTTCAATTACAATTTCATAAGACAAATATCAAATTAGGGTTTCACAAAAATTAATCAAAACATAGAATGAGAAAGAGAAGTGATGATGAAAGTATGCTTTTACATGAAAAAGAAAAGGAAAGAAAAAAAATGGGAAGTAGGTAAGTAGAGTGGGTAAGTGAGTTTATGTGTAGTGAAGATATTAAAATCTAATAGTGATTAAAAACGATTTTTTAAATAAATTTGAAAACTATTCTTACATATATTTTTCATAAAATATTTTAAATAAATTTTTTGTTTCCAATTCTTTGCCTAATATATTTAATTTTTTTGAAAATTTAAAATTTTTGAAAATTTAAAATTCTTGAAAATTTAAATTTTTTGAAAATTTAAAAGTTTTGAAAATTTAAAAGTTTTGAAAATTTAAATTTTGAAAATTTAAATTTTTTGAAAATTTAAAAATTTTGGAATTAATTTTTTTTGAAAATTTAAAAATTTAATTTTTGTTGGAAATTTAAAATTTTCAAAATTGGAAATGTTTCGAAAATACTTTAGAGTTTGAAAATTTAAAATTTAAAAATTTTGAAAAAAATAAGAAGTGACGAAATGTCTATAAGAATGAAATAGAATAAGAATAAGATAGGAAAAAAAAAATATAAGTACAAAGCCTTGATATCACTAGTTTGAAACTCCATGATCCAAGTTAGATATTTTAGTGTTCCTTCCAACCATAACGATACCGTTATCTTCAAAACCCATCTTGGAATCATTCCGCGTTATCTTGCCTAACAATCAAAACTGTAAGTCAATTATAACACTCTTTTATTCATAGTAATAATAAGGAAATAGAAATGAACCAATACGTAGATAAAACCCTAACTCACCTCTGAGATGAGATACATCGTCGTTCTAGCCGTACTGCGAACAAACAAGAATTGTCAACGAGACGTCACCACATCGACGGAACGCCTCATAATGTCGTCGAGTGACATGTCTATTCCAGCAGTCATTTTTGTCGGAGAAATGAGAGCTTAAGGTTTTGGAAAGAGCTTAGTCTCTGTGTGAAATGAGTTTGTGTTCCTCATAATATTTTAATCCATTGGTTGAGTATTCATAAAAAAATCATTTTTGTTTGAAAGAAAACATTCATATGAAATGCTTCACCTTCTTTGACTTTTTTTTATTCTTAAAATAATAATTTTTCTCAAGAATGAAATGTGACAAAATGAAAAACCCAAATGTTTGTGCTTTCTTTGCATCATTTTCACACGCTGACACGCGTCCAAGCATCAGTGGAAAGCTGAAAAAGTACGTGTACAACATCACCGCGCCGCACACAATCTTCCCCGGAAACGGAGTCATTGGAGCGATAATATCACGGCACATTCATAACCGTTGATGAAAGATCAACGGATGGTATCACGAACGTGTGTTTTAAGTTGATTTACAGAGACAAAACAACGACCGTTTGATTCTTATCGACGATTCTAGATTGCGGAACAAAGTAATGCGTGCAATGGCGAATACACATAATATGCATCCCTCTTTTCTTTCTTCTTCTTCTTCTCTGAGTATTCGAATACTCTGAGTAACACAAACTCATTTCACACAGAGACTAAACTCTTCCCAAAACCCTAAGTCCTCACTTTTCCGACGAGAATGGCCGCCGGAATAGACATGTCACTCGACGACATTATGAGGCGCTCTGCCGAGGCGGCGACATCTCGTCGGCGATTCTCGTTTGTACGCAGCGCGGCTAGCACGACGCCGTATCCCGTCCCGCAGGTGAGTTAGGGTTTCATCCACACATTGGTTCATTTAGGTTTTCCTTATTATCACTGTGACGAAGAAAAGAGTGTTAGAGTGGACTCACAGTTTTGATTGTTAGGCAAGGCAACGCGGAATGTTTCCAGAAATGGGGTTTGAAGATGACGGAGCCGTCATGATCGAAAGTGGCACTAAACTCTTGATATCTAACTTGGATTATGGAGTTTCGAACGGTGATATCAAGGTTTTATCACCATCTACACAAGAAACTCTCTCTTGCTTGATTTTCTCCCTTCTTCGTTAGAGTTTTCTTTCTAATGTGGTGTGATTCCTTTTTCCTCGCACATTTGTATGCTAGTAGATGTTTTCTTTATAATGATATTACAAATTTAGTTTTGGGTAAAACATAGTTTAGGCTATTCAATTTTGGGTCAAAATTGGTCGTGCTCCTTCGCCATGGTGTCTTATGTTTTGTGAAAAGAGATTAAACTCCCAAATTGTCATGTAAGAATCAAGACCTTTAAAGCATTGGAACCAAGATAATTTGGACTGAAAATTGAAGGACCTGAACACATTTTACCCTATAATTTTCATCGTATTGATTTTGTTTCTCAGCAGTGCTTACTATATTTGTTTATTCTGTTTTCAATTTTTTGTACGGTGCCATAATTTTGCGTCTACCTTCAAGTGTGGAGCATGCTCGGAACTTTATATTACTGAAAGTTTGCGTCTGTGAAGAGGTGCAGAAAATGTTACTACTCATTCTATTATTAAAGTAAATGACATTTCTGCTGACAACCCTTTCATTCTGCTGGTTTATGAATTTGAAATTGGGTTACGCTTCAAGGAGACATTACTGCAATATGGACCTATGAGACATCTACCCAAATGGCCTGTATCCAAAAATTGTGATTAGAGATACCCTATGTTTTTTTTGGTTTACAAATAATGTAAATAATTGAAAAATCATGTCTGACTTTTCAGCTGCTTTTCTCGGAAGAGGGTGAATTGAAAAGATACTCAATTAATTACGATCAGAATGGGAGATCAAAGGGAACAGCAGAAGTTGTGTTCATGAGGCACTCGGATGCTTTATCAGCCATCAAGAAATACAACTATATGAGGCTTGATGGAAAACCATTGCAAATTGAGCTCGTTAGAACTAGTACTCCTGTTTTTGCTCCTCTTCGTCAAAATAACTTACTGGAAAGACCAACTGATTCGCTTCTAAGGTGTGAAATTCTGATCCTTGATCATTTTAGCTTTTCAGTTCTATATATTTCTCCATTACCTAGTCTGAACATTGCAGCTGCTCTCTTCTTACATGAAATCACCTTGTTCATTTTAGATATTGAGTAAAATTAGAAATTTAAGTAGTTATTTTGTCTGTGTAAATGAATATTTTTTTAAGGGGTAAACGTATGTGGAGTTTGGAGCCACATTCCCTAATATGTTACCATGGAATTGTGATTATACATGGTCAGGTTTATTCCTGCATGTCCTTTTCTCAAGTAACTTCTATTGATTGTAAGTTCTGTACTACGTTGTTTGCAGCAAAGGAGGAAGAGTTGGAGGTATGGGTTTCTACAGTGACTTTGTACAGGACCACCTTCCAAGGGGCAGTGGAAAAGAGAAGGGATATAGTCGAAAGTTATATTTTAGAGATCTTGATCATGACTTGGAGAGGTCTCACCGCTTTTCAAGAGGCCACGCAAAAGTAAAGAGCAATAATATAATAGTGACTGCTAAAGATCTTGATGATGACTTGGAGAGGTATCACCTAGAGGCTAAGGCTAAGGAGATTATAACACAAAATGGAAAGTCAGATAATAGTTGATAGCTATATGAATCGTATTATGAGTAAATGGGTCAAAAAAGCATTGGATATAACACAATGGTAATTTTGCTGCAAAATCTCACATTTTCTGTCTCTGTTAGTTTGACGTTTGGACACATAATTTTGGAAACTCTACGGACATAGATTTGGTAAGGGGTCAGTTTGGATTGACGAAAATAGAATTCAAACAAAATAGTATCATCTTTCCTTTGGTTCAATTCAGATTTTTTCAACTTTTTTTTCATCACTCAGATCAAGAATGTGTCCCTATTGCTAAGCAGCACAATATTTTTACCTGATTGAAACAGACGGAGAGATGAAAGTAGTGCATAAGGATTTGGATCACTTTGCTTTGGAAGAGTTTCTCGTTGCAATGAACCTCTGTGAGTAGTGTACGATGCGCACAAATCAATGTTGGGTTGGTTTCAGGCTAGAGTTAGATAAAATGAAAATGGGTTTTAAGTGAATATTTTATGCTTAATAAATAATTTTTAAAGGACAGGTGGTTCAATACTAGAAAACATTTTCATTGAGGAAAATGTTTTAAGAATCAAATCTAATTTAGTTTTATCATAATCAATGATTAGAGTTTCATATCACTTACAACATATTTCACCACTTTGGTATCTAGAATTTATTTTCTTATTTTTTACTCCATAATATTTGAAAGTTCCAATACAAAATTTACAATAAAGGTCTCTAATATGAAAAATGAAAAAAAAGTATGGCGGAGAAAGAAAAAAATTTGGAAAGAGACTCTCAGAATTTACAGTTCTATACAATCAAACACTTTTATCTCAACACAATTTTAATACAAGGTAAAATATATAATATATTTAGTTATTTTATACAATTCCCTAATGTGTGTTTACATTTTTATTATATTAATTAATATATTTTTTCTTATTATAGTTAAAACAATATATATTAATACATGTGAAACTACTAATTATCTTTTTCTAAAATATTTTGTCCCTACTAGTTATTGTTATACTAACCAAGGTTATAGGCACGCACGTTTATACTGTAGCCAACACTCGGTTTTATTGCAAATATATTAAAAATGAAATGATGAAGGATTATGAGGGAGTGTTAGATCAGAAACTGTCCTACAAAACATTTCCATCACAAAGCCCTGTATTCTGTATAAATAATCTACATTAGTACATATTAATTTCTCAATTGATGTTACAGTTTTCGCAATAAAGGTTGGACAAAAAGGGGGGGAAATCATATGATATTTACAGAAAATGAGAGCAACTTGGATGCCTCTAAAAGTAGACATCCCATGATGCCCCTATGAAAGGACTATGAAAGGATTTTGTTGGACCTGTGATTATATTGACAACGCACAAAATTGAGTTCTTCCTTTTTTCCCATGAAAGGTCCTGTATGCCAAGTAAAAAAAGCAAGCATAGAGGAAGCCTTCATGAATGAAATAAAAACCTGAAGAAGGCTCGGTCGGAATCTAAGTCCTGTACAAGACAAACAATCATATGTAGTTCTGCACACATTTTGGTTGGAAACTAATGTCCGCCCGCCACCTGCATCCACACAAAATGATAATGTCAAAACATGTCACAAGATTTTGATGAATATCACAGTTTAGCTGCTCTATTGTTCAATCTCCCAACAAAGCAAAAGAAAGAGAGAGAGAGGGTTGCGAACCTGGTGGCAGATCAAGATTTTCAACACTTGAGTAAAAATCAGGGACATTCAAATTTATCCCTTAACAGAACTCTGGCTTCCCCCAGTAGTTGAAATAATGGCAGATACAAGTATACAACATTGCTCTCCAAACTAGTGATATCACAGGAATTGATGGCATGCAGTATGTTTCCCAGTTCTCTTAATTACTTCTCAAAGTAATTAATTAATAGTAAGAGTTCACTCAATTCCACTGGCTCTCTTTCTCTGGATACAATTGTACCCTGCAATGTTGACAATCAATCGCAATTATGTTGCAGGAATGAAACATACGAACTTAAGTATGTCCTGGATACGTATTTCAATCTGAGCCAATCCAATGATGGAAGTTTTTCCTCAGAATCAATTGCGAACCAATGCAGATGTCCTACCCCATAAAATATAGCCTCCCAGAAAGTCATGCCTTGAAGATCACAGGTCAATCCCAAGATCATTTGCCAGTTGAAGTATGCCACACATTTGAAGATATGGATTCTCTAACAGTTTTTCATTGTTACTCTACATTGCAAAGACACCATGTAATAATTTAAGCAACAATAAATATTTAAATTCACCAAATATATTGTATTATAAAGAAAACCACAGAAATTTTTTAAATTAAATTGAACATCTAGAATTTTTAATAAAGTTTCTTTTATTTGGAGAATATAATAAAGTGAACTACAGAAATTCCCTGGAGTGTTTTTTTGTATAGAACAACTCCATAGACAAGACGTCTCAAGTCATAAGAAATAAATTGCATTTTAATTATTTTTCATTTAATTATTTTTTTGGCCTTTAATTTTTATGGTATGCAAAAAAAAAATAATAAATATGACAAAACTTCACTCATGATATCTAAAGTTAGCCAATAATCATATTAACATCTCAAAAGAAATTATAATGTGTTATAATTTTTAAAATTTAAAATTTATTTTATAATAATTTTAATATAATGTAATTTTCAAATCTTTAATATTTTATTACATAAAAATTTCTATAATGTTATTTTATCTAATAAAAATTGATTATCTTTAAAATAATTATCTCATAAAAGGTAGGACAATCATTATTCTTTAATTTTCTTATCTTAACACAGTAATACTTATATCTAAACTTATTAATATTAAAAACATGGATAAAACACGACACAAAAGAACTAAAATTTTGCATCAATTACACTCAAAAGTAAAAATATTTTTTTTTGGTATCTTTCTATAATTCATTGTTTTAATAGGTTCAATTGATTTTTTTTATCCAAATCAATTGAATTTTAGCAATTACTTATATATAGTTATATGAAAAAATATAAATAGTTCCGCGTACTATCTTTTCTAAGCAAAATTAACGTCTAATTCAATTTTTAAGTAAATCTTTATTCATTTATAATTAATTAACTTCCCACTTCATTGAATAGTTAAAAAATTTATTTTACACGAACAAAGTGAGTTTTTTTATATTATATTGACATGTACATGTAAGCTTATTAATATAGAAAATATATATTAAATAACCAATGTGGATGATATTAATTTTTGCGAAAACAACTAGGAGAGTTTACATTTACTTCATGAGTATACACAATTACTTGAGATAAAACTAAGATTAGATTATTACCACAATATTTTTTGAATTTATCATAACAATAATTTTTAATAATTTGAAATTTTTTTTCGAAAGATATAAATTATTTTAAATAACTAGTTTATACTAACAAGTCTAAGCCAAGTACTAGTACAAACCCATTCCAATATAACTACTAGCATAGCAGGACTCATAATAAATGAATAACCCTAATATTCTGATATAATGACTTTTGCAAGCATGGTCTCAATTTCATCTTTTAGCCTAATTTTCCACTGCAACTTTCAAAGCCAGATTGTTACCATATTTTTTGTGTTTCATTAATATAATCATGAGATTTATATAAACGAAAAAATTGGATATGAAGCTCATCAAATGTAAGATTAATATTCAATCTCAGCTTTATTAATTGTATGGACTTGAGGCAAACTCATTATAAAATAAAGAGGTACCTGTTGAGCCTTAACAACAAGATTCTGAAGCATGTGTTGATATTTCTCTGGCTTCTCGGTCATCATTCGCTGCAGCAATGAGAAATTATTACAAAAGATTATATATATGGATCTAACACATTTCCAACACCAAAAATCAATTAAAATCCATGCCTTCAGAAGAAAAGCAGAAGAATAATATGCCACTCTTGAATCTGTGTCATCCAAAAGTACCCTGCAAAATGCAAGAAATTTCAGGCTAATGTATAAAGGAGATGCAGTAAGAAAGCCAACAAATTCACAAAGAGAAAAGTTAGGAATCACCTAAAGAATTGTTCCTGACCAACCTCCTGGAAAGCAACAGGATCAGCTGTGCATTTACCAATAAGTAGTAGAAGAAGTGTGGCCCGAATATCAGATGTAGCACCAGGCAGGTTTCCTCTTCCTTTACTTCCAACAGCAACACCCAATGCAATATCATCTGTTGCTGCTCCAGCCAATTGGATTAGTGGCCAATATAGTATGGCAGCCGGAACACGTGCAATTAATTGCATTGGGACAATGGCTCGTCCTTGGGAAAGTGCTGCCATTGATGCAGTCTCATGATCCAGGTGGTAGTTATTATGGTAGCCGGATCTCCTATTAGCTTCTTCCTTGTATTCATCCCAGTGGAAAGTATCTTGTTTGCCAACATGATTATCACTATCAAATCTTTTGCTTATATTAGTGTGATTTAAATTTCTGCCATGGTGTACATCATCTCCAAAAGACATAGCAGCAGCTGGAGGAACTCTTAGGCACAATTGAGAGAATAATATGTCACACATCTGTTTAGAAACAGAGAAAAGTGTTCAGTACATAGGGGGAAGAATGATAGATCAAGAAACACCTAAATAGAAGCCCAAAACATAAAACCAAATACAAATTCTCCAAACATTTGTTTCAAGAAATCATATAAACGATTTTTTTATAAAAAATATTCTTCAAAGTAAAAACCTGCAACAATATCAACAATTTTTTCGGCTAGAAAATTGTCTGTGATTGTAGAAATTTAATTTACCATAAAGATGACTAAAAATTCCTTAACAATTCCTCAAACAAAATTAAATTGGCAAAGCATTCTGTTCTTCCCTTTCTATGGTAAGATTAGAACATGCAGATTTGCTAGCTACATTTTTCAAAATTTGTACTGATTGAAAGTAATGTGGATGTCATACACAAGATACACAGGATGATTAAAATGGAAAAACACATCAGGGGTTATTTGTGAATTGTCAAATTATCTACAACAAATCTCAATAAAATGTTAACCCATACTGCCAGACATTTGTATATTCTATAGTAGCGGATGCTAAGCTTTAAGGGAGCAATAAGACAAATGTGGGGGTAGCATAAATGAGAACAAAGGATGCATCAACTAAGGGATGCGATACAGAACAATTGTATATGAAGAGATATTGGTGTGTGACATTAATTAAGGAAAAGATAAAAAAACAGTTAAGGTGGTTTAGACACATCCAGAGAATACTACTGGAAGAAGCACTAATAAGGAGAGTAATTGTATTTAGTCTTGTGAAAAAAGAGAGACCAAGAAGGCAACTGGATTAAGTTATTAAGAGGGATGTCATAGTTAATATCTCCAAAGAGTTAGAATCTCATACCAAGACTAATGGTATCAAGTGATCCATGCAACTGACTTCACCTAGGGGGATCAGGCTTTTGTTATTTTGTAGTGTGGATTGCAACGCTCTTACAGACAGTTAATCATACAACATGAGCATATTATAAAAAAAAAGTATGCCGAGTTCAGCGATAGTTACTTTCAGAATATTAATGCGATCTGTCTCATTTTTCTGAAACACCAAAGACAGAGCTCCACTCATTATGTCAATCACTGCATTGGCTTTCTCGAGATGCCAATCTCTCTTCCCATGACCTAGATCTCTGCTGCTTGATTGTTGCATTTCATGCTCATCTAACAAAAATTTGCATCTCATGAGAAGCCTTTCAAGGACAAACAAAAATCCCCATCTAATATAGTTGTATTTAGACTTTAGAAGGCCACACATAAGTAAAATGGGCAAAGGAACATCTGAGGTATTGAAAGAATCTTGACTTCCAGCTTGAGCAATTTTCTGCTGGAAGTATGTGATACTTGACCATATATTTCCATCTCTTTCTCCATTAATTTCAGAAATAAGCAGATCACCTAACCAGATATACCCATTTTGACGGTACGAAATTCTTTCAGAATGAAGAAGAGAATGTAAAGTGGACCATGAGTGCTTTGCCTGCAAACCAATGCCATTTCTCAGAACCACACCTTCCATGTTTTCCAGAAACTTGAGAGATTTGGTTATCTGATTCATATGAGAGAACTCTTTGTCCAAATGAGTAAATGTACTTATTACAGCATCAAATTTTTCTGCTACAACTTCCAGTAGCTGCAAATATTTAAAAGAAACCAACAATATACAAAATGAATATATAGAAATTAAATAAGACTTATTTTAAGCCAAATATACGAGAAAACATATTAAAACTAAAAGTGACAACAACTTCATAATCTTTAATAAAGGATATAATGAATGTAAAATAAGGATATAATGAATGTAAAATCAAACTATAATTGAACTAAACCACTGAATCCTGATATTATGTAATGAATTAAGAGAAAACTGTAAAGTAAATGCATATGCAGCTCAGTGAAAGCAATAAATCAGCCATTTACACTTGCAATCATGCAAAGAGAATAACAGAATGGCACAGAGTATCTTTAACGGATAAAACAAATACATCTTTAATTTTTGCTACCAAAAAATCCTCCTTTTACTTATAAAATTTAATTGAGATAAGCCATCAACTGAACAAGAATTTAATTTATGGAAGCAACTTCCAGAATATTGATGATGCCATCTGAAGTATAAATAAATTTAATGTGTTTTTAGTAGAAGTGCTTTTTCTGTTTGATGAAGGTATTGCAAATGCTTGTATACAAATCCATGAGAAGCACTAGACAAACTGCTTCACATGTTTTCTCCATAGCCCAAATGATTAAATGTTCTGCCTTTACAAACTAATCCAAGTTGAAACCTTTTTCCTCCGTGTTAACAAAGAACCCAATCTTGCAGGTTGTTACATTTAATAAAGCATTCAGAGCTATTATGTCCACCAAAGGAGGGAGAATAGAGACGCTCACTAGAATCATGAAAAGGAATAGCCCTTAAACTATCAAAACAACAGATAAGAAGAAGAATATAGAAGTACCATATTTAGTCGTTCACTATTGGGATATCTGGACAGGGCTGATGCAATCGATCTTCTCAGAATCTCTCCAATGCCTTCTACCCCAAGTTTAACGGAAATATAAAAGGCCTCAGGTGCATTTGTTTGAGCAAGTAGAGCAGCAAGAGGTTGGATCTCATCATCATTGTATTCATTGACTCCAGAAGCAAAGCATGTTTCATTTATTTGATGCAGAATGTAATCAAAAAGCACTGAATACAAATTTTTCCTCTCTTCTCTTGAGCTTGCTAGGGAATACTGCACCCAACATACCAAAAAGCAAGGGGAAATCATATAATTTGAAACAAACACTGTAAGTAGGACCTTGGTTTAGGGCTTTATCAACATTTTATTCTACAGTGTAAAACCAAAAAACAGGAATCTTAAGACCAACTAAAATGGTAAATCCGTACTGGGCCCATCAATCAATCGTAATAATAAAAAAAGTTTTCTCCCATAAGGGCTCTCTTTAGATACAATCTATAAGTGCTTTTGAGAGCTTCTCTACAAGAAATATAGTTTTTTTTAGTTGAGATGCTCTCAAAAGCACTTCTGACTTTGTATCCAGACAGGCTGTCGGATCAACCAATCACAATCCTAATGACAAATTGATGATTAGCTTTAAAATCCCCAAATCAAGCAACAAGACAAGGATTAAATGTATCCAGTCCATTGCAATCATTGGCTGAAGACCACAACCACCAGAGGATGTGTAAACATCAGCTCCAGATCCTAGAAAAATCATTTATCATTAAGTTTTTGCGCAGGACAGACCAATTTTCACAGAAAATAATTTCCTTTTTGCCTAAAGGTCTTGTCCTGAAAATTATGTCTTGGTCCATTATGATTTATAAGTTGTACCAAAAACCAGACTTCTTAAGCAATGATTTTTATAGTGGTCACCTTGCATCTGCTTTTTCACAATCACATATCTTTCTGTGCCATTAAGCCATCATGCCAACCAACCTCACTCCCTTAAGGTTAAATTTGGAGATCTAACAGCCCAATGTGTCACAATCTTTATCTCTAGTTTTTTCACAATCATTTCACTTATAACTTCCTCCCAATACTCTTTTACACTCCTAAAACCATTTACATAATCTGGAGCAGGCAACTATACCAACATAATAGATGTGTTGAATACTGAAAAATAATGAAACGTCATGGATCACCCATAATATATTCTACAGATTGAGAAGTCACAATTAATTTAAGTGGTCAACTGAAAAAATATCATGTTGGCCTTATTTATGCAGCATGGATACAATAATTATACAAAAGCAGTACAGTTGGTAAAAAGAGGAAAAACTATCAGTGATAATAAACTCAATTGGAAAAAGATATGCACACCTCAATAAAAATAAATTGAACTCCTCCGATCAGATCAAGTTGATCCACAAGAAACTTGGGTTTGCTGGGTAGAGACGCAGCAACTTCAGGAACTTCATAAAACATATTGGTTAACATGGAAATAAGCTTACAGTGAACTAATTCCGCCCAAGAGTTCTCCCTACTGATTCTTACTAGTGCCTTCAAAACCTAAAAGCAAATTGGAAGTAACTAAATTAGACAGTTATATCATAATGACATACAGAGCATTACCAGTCAATAACAAAGCAGTAACCAAATAGCTATGCATTAAAAACACAAGATAAAACACATAGGGTTTACAAATTCCTGTATTAAGAATTATTTCATGGCTGAGATGCTTAAAACCACATAGCTTACACACAGACTTAAGTGCCCAAATGGGAAACAAACTGTATTAATGGAAAACAAAAATACAGCACTGAATAACTAAAGAACATCTAGTGTACAGAAACCAAAGTACTACAACCTTCTACTTTGTTAGTTTTAGTTCCTCGAAGAAATTCTAAAACATAATACAATAACAAAATTAAAGAAAATAGCCAAAAACAATAAACGGATAACTTTTTAGAAAGATGTGACAAAGAAGAGGCTTAGGGAAGAAAGATGTAATTTCTAAGAATAGCACAAGTGAAATATTCTCCTTGCAATACAACCACTGAAAACATTGCTTACAAAACCTCTTTATACTTGTTCTAGTTTTCAGTTCTAAAAGCAGCGGCATGACCTCTTGGTTTAAAAAGATGTTTGAAACGGTCTCTATTTCTTCCTTCTGTGACACTATTTTTATTTTTATCTATTTTATTCTGAAAAATTTTACTTGTTTTTTTGCTTAATAAAAATATCCCCCATCATCATTTTTTCACTCTCTTAAACAGAAGACTTAACTTCTATAGATCTAAAATAAATTCAAAAGTTCAATAATTGCCAAACATCCACTCCCCTGACTCCCTGTCCAACCTCCCAAAAAAGGAGAAAAATACTTGGCCAACAGAATGTGCTATGAATTTTTTTTTCCATGAAATACAGGTAGAATCAAATAGGAGAGGAGGATATTATTTCTCACCCTTATGTCAAGCCCTACTAAACGGTTTCTCCAGATCTTTCCTCTATCACAGACAAAATACAGCAAACAGCTGAGAGCAGATGCCCAAACAGATTCATCCTTTTCTTCAGACTGTATAAAGAAATTGATCAGCATAAATGATAATTTATGACAACAGCATGATTAAACCATTATGTTTGAAAAATGGAAAAAACAGATAGAGAGATAACATAATTATCTTAAGAACATCCATATGAATAGATGATAAAACGTTTTCTTTATCCACCTATGCTGAACCAATCTGAGATTTTAAAATAAAGTACAAGATATGTTATTGCAACAAATGCAAACCCACTCCAATACGTGAGCACTACCTCAAAAGAGTCCTTAGTTATTAAAAAAACCGTTGATTATTTCAACAGTCCTCCCCTACTTTACAAGTATATCAAGCATTAAGGTACCACCTGTGACTAGAACAATTACCCTTCAATTTTATTCCATATTCAAAAAAGTTAGCCCCCAAGTTATACTCTACAAATTTAAAAGAAGACACTGATTAGAACATCTTCAGGTGATAGTTACTTCTGATTAATATAACTAAAGGGTATTTATTTAGTTAGAATGTGTACAAGATGGAAGAAAAAACCAATGGCACATGTACATTCAGAGAATTTGAATGCTCGTATTTTTAGTTTATACAGTTATCTTATCCTGACAGTTTAGTAGTCTAAAGGGCCATGTGCCTGACAGTAGATCCCTATGTACAATGTCTTCTGTCTACATGTTAAAGTATTAGGATCTAAAATGCAAGCATCCAAATCCAAATTTATATTATAAGACACTAGAGTATAAGATCATATAAGCCTTGACATATAACTCTGCAATATTGAACAAAACAGTTTCCTTGATGTGTATGTGTGTGCACTTGGTTATCTTTGAATGTATTATAATGTTATCATTGAACTCAGAATTAGAACTTAAATGTCCAGAAGGAAAAATCATCTAAAAGCATTTGACAAATCTGATAAAAAAGAAGTTTTATTTCTTATCATACCAATCGTTGCTCTAGGTACTTCCAATCCAAGCACATGCTAATATCACAACAGAACCATATAGAATTGCTATCTAACTCTTGAAACATAAAACAAAAAAGCAACTTCCCAATCTCAATAATGGCGAGAAAACAATGGAAACTTGCCTTTTATTCTTATATTTTCAATCCATTTAATAAATGTCACACCCTCGCTATAGTTTCCAAGGGAAACTCATCAACACCATATCATTTACACATAAATTAATATATTGTGATAAGTGTCGAAGATAAAATATTGACACCAGTCAATCAGATGATACCAGCCAAGAAAAAATATTTAGAAACAAGTAATGATTATGTAACAATTTTATTTTCTACCCAATAATACCTGAACAAGAAGAAGTAGTATCTCATACAGAATATTTAAAATCCAAGACTCAAAATTATCAATTGCAGAGCCAGCATCTGACTTATTCTGAGAACTTTCTTTTCCTCTTCCTGGCACCATAACTTGAGTGTCACTGTCATAATAGGATTCTTGAGAATATTCTTCTTCTATGGTGGAAGCATCATTAGCAATTATCGGTTCCAGGAGATGTGCATGAACCCCAAGGTTTAGAATTAAATCAAAAGCGCGAACCCTACATGATGTTTTGGAAGAACTAAGCATCTCCTGAAAGATGCATTTCAAATAAATTAGTATTCAAAAATATTACAGATAGCATAGCATAACAGAGAAAAAGTGCTTCATTTATGCATCACCTCAAGCATAGAAAGAATGAGCGGAGCAGCTGTCAGAGAATTTAAAACATACCTGGAAAACAATATCTCTATGATCAGTACACATAATTGGCTTGCAGAGCAGTGTAAAACCATAGAAATATGAAACAACATATTAGTTCAATCAACCAGTTGCCCAGAAAATTAATCTGTGGCTGAGCAATTTGGCACTCAACACTATAATTTTACCCAACATAGAAAAGCATTATAAGTTTTGAAATACTACATGGCCATATCTCGACAATGCTTTTATGTTAGCATAAATTGGCAATTGGTTATCTAATAACCCAAACTACAATAAAATAGACAATTGCAAAAAATACCAGTCAACAAGTTATATATTTGTACACCTCTATAAAACCCTCCCTCCTTTCTGTAAAACCTTTAATAAAACAATAGTTCCTTCAACAGTGAGTATGGCACACACCAGTCTCCCCATTGATAATAACAATTTTTCAATGAGATTGGGGAGAATATCCAATGTTAGCGCAGGAGCGTTGAATGGCTACTCATAATCTCTCTACATCAGACAGTTTTATCTGTTTCATGACTGAACCTACAATTCGCTGTTGGTCAAACAATGTTGAACTGTGCCTGTTTTCTTCTCTGTATGTTTGCTCAACTAGTTAAAACAGATTCTAAGCATGGCATTGCTTAAATTAGTGCCAAATTGCAAGAATTTCTGGCTGCTTTTTGGAATATATTTTTACTTGTGGGGGACCATCTTCAATAAAAAAGTATTTCGCACAACATTTTTCTTCAATTTTGCAATATCAAACCCTCTTCTCTACTTTAAAAATTAATTCAACTCAAACTAGTTTAGATTTTGAGAAAATGAAACTCGAAAAATTCATATTTTGATGACAGAAATTGGAATATACAGTAAAACTAAGAGAAAAAGTATTCAGGGATAAACAGATGGTAACCAGAAAGAAATAAAACATAAAAAAAAGACAACAATTAATTGAAACATACATGTCAATAACTAGTTTAATAAGGACGCTCACAGCCACATCCGTTGATGGTTTGCCACTGTTATTACTTAGTCTAGTTGAGGCTCTGGCAACATTGGCATTTGGGATAGAAACCTCTGCACACACTGCAGCAATAACATCATGTACCTCAGTAGGGTTCAATCGCAGAGGTTGTTGCTCACTGGTCAGCATAAGAGAACATTTTGTGAGATGTAGAAAACATAAATAAACAATTAACAGCAAGAATAAGATAAGAAAAAATTGTGATTGTTAACTGAATACATATGCAAAATGTTAAATGAAAAATGAGAAATTTCAAGAAAAAATAATTTTATTGAACAATTGAGATAAGAGAAGGAAATCCCCTTATCTCCCCACCCACAATTTATCTAACTGATCTCCACTTACTAAATGCTCTGAAAGTCCCTAACAGCTTTTACTGTGCAGTTTTTCCTGATAACAACCTTGTCCTCTAGATGTAACTGAGAGATAGATATTTTAGAATCCTATAGATATAGTAACAGTTGATATTAGGATCAATTAGATTGAACAGTTCCTACACAGAATTCATCATACGCCTTCTTGCTTTCCCTCTTTTCGACATGGTATCGAGAGCCCAACGAGAAGGGAACCTTAATTCGTGCTTTCCCAATGGATCAAAATTATATATATCTTTCATCATTTCCACTGTTTATAATTCAGAATGCCTACTTGGATCTCTATCCCCCCCTATTTACTTAACAGCTCTAACTATTCCTGACAGTTTTCCTTTCAATTCTGTCCTCAGAGTGTGTGTAAATTTGTAGAATAAGAAATTGAAAGTGTAAATCATCAGTCAGGGCAGCAAAACTAACAGAGGTCAATAAGAAATTACAAATCAAATATACTAATGTAAATATTGGAAATCACTTAAGGAAACTTAAGAAGCTTTAGGGTGAAATAATAATTACTTTGAAAGAAGTGCCAAATATTAAATAATTGCATTTTTCCAAATCTAAATTGGAAAGCAATGAATGCAATTTCTCGTGCGACGAATGACCAAGTTAAAATTTAATTTATGGCATGCATATTCAGATGTGATCAAATCAGGTTCAAACATTGTTATCCAATGAAGATTCTCTAGAGTCAAAATTATCTAAACCTGTAATGACGATACTGGAAAAGCTGTCGAGTTCTGGGACGGAATGTAATCACAGGAAAATCCTCCCTGTAGAAATGGAAGTGTTCAGAACAGCAAATCAAATCATGAAAAGCGTTGATGCATGCCAAAGTAGTTGAAAAAAGAAAAAACATCTTTTACACATCTTGTGGATAAAAAAGGGTATCAAACTAAATAGGAGCAATTCAAACACTTATCACATAATTTTGCCCAAATAAACAGCATGATAATTCATAGAACATCACAGTCCTTCTTGAATTGAGTGGTAAGGAACCAAAGAGAACCACCCAAAGTGTTGCATAAAGATATTGAGTGCAGAAAATGCATATATTAAAAAAAAGATACAATGAAGAGGGAAAGAACAAGACTACAAGAAACAGAATGAGTACAAAAAAAAGTACAAAGAGAAAACCTGAGTTTACAAAACACGCCTCCCCCTTCCCGCCCAAACCAATTAATTAATCAACAGGACATGACAATATAATACATCTGCCTTTAGAAGGCTAATCTAAAATTCTAGAAACCATTGCTTTTAAATTGTAAGTACTTCAATTTCACAACTAAAATGTTCTGAAGGTAATAGTTCAAATTTTTTTAATATAATATTTGGCTCAAAACAACAAATTATAAAAGAGTTGACATGGCATGAACTTAGATAAAAAATAGAAAAAGAAAAATATCAGTGCAAGTTCATATAAGAACATGCCAAATTTGACGAGAGCCAGGTTTTATGCGCTTAGATGCTGTTATCGCTCTTAGATGGGGGCGAGCAGAATCAGAATCAGTAATTGGCGTTACAGGGGAAGACTGCAATAGCTGATCCAGGTAAGGCATATCATCAGTTCCAAAAAATTTCCATGGCTGCCCCTTCATCTTAGCTTCAATGTCTCCTACAAGTAGAGCTGCTGCACCTATTTCTAAGAAACTATGTGATGTCATGTCTTGAGAATTCACAGCACGCTCACTGCATTAAAACATGTTAATTAACAAAGTTAATTTCTGAAACGCTAGAAGATAATTGAAAATAAAAGGTAAAGTGGAGACATAAGCTAAGTGGCCACTAACAAGACACCTAAACCAGTGTAAAGCACAGATTATTACTTTTCAGTGCCTATAGATGATGACAGTGGTTCCTCAAGCCAGCGCCATTTCAGAACATCATGTGCAATGAACCCTAGTTCATCCATTTCATCAGCTTTATCAATTTTTGATAACCTTGAAAGAGATAAAGAACTTGACTCCTTCTCTAGTTGTTCTTGAACACTTGTGGAACTTTGTGTTTCTGGAATACTTGCAGGAGTTAACTGGGAATTGAAGGATTTACTCAGCAAAGATGACAATGTCGGTAGTGCCTGTCCGGATGAAGGTGGTCCAGCAAATGAAGCTGATTGAAAAAGCCGTTTAGGAATGTGTTGAGACACTAATGAACGAACATAACTTAGTGACTTTACAAGTGCCTCAGAAGCAAAGGTAGATACAGGTAAAGGAGATGTATTTATGGATGTTATTGATACACCAGATTGACGACTCAAAACTCGTGACCACGGCTGAGTTGGGTTAATATCACATTCAGCAATTATGGTTGAACAAAAACGATCTATCTGAAGTAATGTCTCCTCACTTGGTTTGTATCTGTAGTAATGAGTTGTCAATACTTAATGCGTAAATAGCAACTATAACAAGATAGTATATCATCCAAGAAGCAGCAAATAAGGAAAGATACAAATTGCATGTTTCAGTTATTCTACGAATCTAAGTAAACAGCATTCTGCTAATGAATATCAGATAACTTAAACAAGGAAGAAACTAGCAGAATCGTAAAAAAGATTCACTGACCTCTTCCACAGGCCTGAGAACAGAGAAATTTTGTTACTAAAACAATGATATTATAGGGAACAATGAATTCCAGGACCAGAAAGCCAACTTATCCCCCTCCAACAAAAATGTGCACGTTTTTTTCTTTCTTCCTAGACTTGCATATTTGGTTTCGTTTGAGAGTATATTTTATCCTCATTTCTGTACTTCTTTTCTATTCAACTAGATAAGGAAGCTATTTGCCTAATAAATACATTTTAGTGTTTTTATCCCACAAAAATGGAAATGGAATCTAACTGCCTAATTTTCAAAATAATTTAAGTGCCACTTGTTTTGGGAAGTGAGAGACCATTTGACCCTTGGCGCACGGATATGACAAAACAGGTGTGAAAATGTCTCCCATACATGAGAGAGATCTCTATCTTGTTTGTTAATTTTGTTGCTATTATTTTATTTGCCAAAGCAGGTTGAACTGGCAAAATCCATTCCAAAACTCAAAAACATTTAAACACATTCCAAAACAAGTGATATGCAACATCTGTCATATTATTATTCTATAACCATCCGAGTTATAAACAAGTTGATTATTATGAGTTCTTTAATGTAAATACATCAGAAACTTTAATACACATCAGAACAGTAAATTTTGAAAGAATCCTTTGCCCATAATTTGAGACTTCTTACTGTAGAATGTGATGAAAAACCGGGCTAACATCGTTCTCTAGCACTTTTGGTGGTACCTTTAATTATCAACTAATGATCATCTTTGTTGTTTAAAAAAATGGACTTCATTGACACCGAGTTTACATCACTGTTCTTCCAGCAAAGTACTCAAGGAGTAGAAGTACAAGTTCAGCATAAAGCTTGTAAAACAGAAAATATACCAATCACTCTTTGGCATTGATTAAAACACCTACCAATACTCTACTCTTTTTGGCATTTTATCTAACATAAATATTGACACAAAATTGAGCAAGTAAATTGATATATTGAAATAAGCAACATTGTAGTAAAATGAAGTGCAAGTCTATGAAATGAGGATGGGAGACACTAAACTAGAGTAATAGATAATGTCCTGAAAATAGAAATCTGATAAACTGTTGAGTTTTGACTTAATTAAGTAATTGGGAACATACCTTAGGAGATACCGCTTCAAAAGTGCCACACACCTTGTGACTACCGCAGGACTGACAGAAAGTATCAAAGTTAGAAGCTAATTTGAAATGGTCTAACAAGAAAGGGCAATAAAGAAACAGAAACAATATTTGAGGTACCTAACTGACAGCAATACACATTATGCAAAGTCTAATCAGCTTGGTTGAACAAAATTCTAGTACAAAGTCAAATACAATTGTTCAACTGTGGACATCATTAACAAATTTGTAACAAAAAGGAACTAGATATTGGATTAATTGAAAAGAAAATCAGGTCCAATAGCAGAACAAAACGACAGCTCTATTAAGATTTATTCTTCAACTCCAATATTATTCAACAAAAGGGCAGTCAGATTTTACACTTCCAATTCTATCCTCAGTTTCTGCTCATACTCATCCTTACCTAGCTTGCTTCTAAGAATTAGAACTCCAGGTTCAAGTAGCTGAGGTCCTAAAAGTCAGGGCTATCCCTGAGGGGACTGTGAGGAATTGATGGCAGGACCTCCTGAGGATTCCTGGAAACCCTCATACCCATTGAATACCAATTTTATGACTTTCCCATTGAGGACGAGGTTAAATGGCTTGGGGGGACAAGTAGCAAACCAAGAACTAAACAGATATATTTGAGGAAGAAAAGCACAAAAAGCACATAATTAGAATCTCAAATGAGCAATGCATGCTGCATGTGCATTGAATAAAAGGAGAAGAGTTATAGCCGGCACATGTGGCAGGAAGCATCGATGCACATAGGAAGACACAGTTAGTCAGAGAAGGGGATAAAAGAGATAATTGAAATGAAAGGACAAGCCAGGACTGATTCAGGGTAAATAGAAGGGATGGACAAAGGAGTCTCAAAATCCTAGGGTCATCTATTTCATTTTCAATTTTTCAGTTTATCTTCTCTGTACTTCTCTTTCCCTAGTACTGATGATGATATCAGTAACAGTGATGGTAATAATATGCACTACATAAGCCATTATCTTGGAACCTTCCACAGTTTCCATCAATGTCTTAAAACAACAATTGGACAACTAGTCTCACAAATACATCACCATCTACATGAACATAGATGCATTACCTTCTTAACCAAGAAAAGAAAAGAAAAAAATATTCAGCTACTACCGAATAGAAATTATAAGGATGTACTCCACACCTTTCATCCAACAAAATTAGTTCACTTCGTGCATGACATTGTCTTAAGTACATAGCAGAATACTTATAGAGCTATGGTTTTAACAAATCTGTAAAGCCACATCAACTACCTCATGGAAATAAATAAATGTAACAATTACCTGCGCTCCCTCTCAGCAATAGTATGTTCCAGAATTGCATTATAAGCCAAGTCTGTGGCTGCAGGGGCTTTCAAATAGTCCTGCAATCATATATTTAAGCTATAAAATAAAATCGGTAAAGTTTAGAATTTGGCTACTGTATATCAAATACAATGGTACAATAATTTGCAGTCAAATGGGATTTGGTCATGGATCAACGAGAGTAACAGTTATGCATGCCATTAAAATCTGGTTATATTTTAAGCTACAAAAGTATGTTGCAGTCGGTAAAGAACCCCAATAATAGGAAGCTAGTGCTTGAGTAATCAGCCTACATGTACAAATATTTTACTTACTGCCGATAAAATCGTACTTGTTGCATAAAATATATGTTAATAATCTCGGTACAGATGGTACAATAAATACAAAAAAAATATTGAATGTGACATCTGCATTGCAACATTTGCAATAAATGTTAAAAAATTTCCTGCTGATACACAGCCTGCATCATGAGTTGAAAACAAAGAAATATTCATCTATTTCAGACAGTACTTCCACGGAACACAGCATTACTCAGCTTTTTAAAATCATTAACTTCCTTGGAACAAAATCAAGAAAAAAAACTTTTAGCATCATACATGTATGTATGCATATTTATATGTATATGTCTATGATGATAAGAAAATCGATCATTACATTAAATAAGAACTCCACGAAGAGTACTTCTAAAACTTCTCGCACACATGCACAGCATTACTCAGGCATCTAAAATCATTACCATACAAGCAACAATTTAAGGGAAGACTTCTAATATCACGTTGATAAAAAGGCGCAATCATCACACTAATTAAGAAAAACATATCCGCCATCCCTCATAGCCTACACTTTAAAAATTAAAGACGACAGTAGCAGTTAACTAACTCCCAGAACTTTGCACAGGAAGTTGCTATGGTGCCTATCAAGATGGGTATAACAAGCTGGGAAGACTTCTCAAGCAATTACTGAATACTAATTCTATAATTAATGTAAAAAAAATATTAAATTCTTAACAAGAAAATAAAATGAATTAACAAAGATGATAACAGCTCACTAATTTAGCTTATATAGTAACTTACTTAAACTAATACGTAATTTTAACTGAAGAAATTTAATCCTATTTATTGAAAAGTTTTTCCGAAGTCCCATCAGAACATAAATATAGCCAGAAACCTTGTATGCTGAATAGGTAGCAACCCAGTAAGAAAGAGTGTGTACAGGAGTAATGCCCCTTCCCGCAAGTTAACCTAAAACCAGCCACACAACATTGACCAAATTACCCCTCCCTAAGCTCAGTAACAAGATTCGTATTCAGCAGCTAAGTACGTAAAACAAGCTAAGACTACTCGATCCCACTTTCTTCCCCAACCGTGAGGACAAAGAACTTCCTATTTTTACATAATAACGGAAGCGGAAAAAAAAAATGGTAACTAACGTCCATTTTTTTGAAAATAATAATAATTACAATAAAAAAAAATTTCCAGCGTCGTGCGAAATTCATTTGCCGCATCCAGTGCGAAACACGAATCACGAAGCGAAAGCGAGGAAAGGAGAGAGACCTGGAGAGTTCTAGAAGGTTCGTTGGAGGGAGAGAGAGTGGAGGAGAGGCAATCGGCGACGGCTCGCCGCAAGGGTTCCGGCAGCTTCTTGACGGCGGAGGATCTCATGCGGGAGACTCCGATTAACTGCTGCGGCGGGCGCGAGGGACTGAAGCTGGAAGACATTATCGGATTCGGCAGGATTGGATTCGGATTCGGCGTCAGCGGTGGCGAATCTGGAAGCGCGCTGCGAAAGAATTGCACATTTGAATTGGATTGAAGGATTCTGGAATCGGCGAATGAAGGAAGAAGAGATTGAAGAAGTGCGTTTCGGTTTTGAGATTTGAGAAGGAAAAAAGGGGAAAATAAAATAAAATTCTTAATTTTCGCTAGTGTTGTATTAGCTGTACGTAGCGCCGTAGTTTTATGAACACAACACTTGTGACTGAGCTGGCATGCGCTAAACACTCTCTCTCTCTCTCTCTCTCTCTCTCTCTCCATATATATATAATAATTATTAAATAAATATTTTTTCTCTATTATTTTTAGTAAGTTCCGTTTCAATTTCAAATCTCTTCCTTCTAGGGTTTTTTTCTTTCTCCTACAGTATTTCGTAGTTTTAGTTATTAAAAGCTAACATACATAAACTAATAAATGCTTAATTAAAGCAAAAACAAATTATATATTTTGAATTAAAATATCCTTGTTTAAAATGCTGAAATGTAAATTGTTTTGAGAATACACTTGTATTATTATGGTAATAAAATATTGAGAAGTCTTTTTTTTCGATTATTTGACTTGGTGGGTGGATTCTTTTATTTTTTTTATGGTTTGTTTATTTGATTTTCTTGTATGAGACTTACAATTTTATTTTGAATGACTTTATTTTATGAGGGTAATGGATTTTTTTTTTTTTTTTGACAAATTTACTTTTAGTATAGGGTGTTTAGAGAAATTGTTTGATATCTTTTATGTATATTAGGTTTTAACAGTCATTTTTTTTTAACATAAATGCTAATGCATTTATGTATTCGTTTTTTTATTTTTATCATTTATATATAGTTATGTTTAATATTAAAAAATAAATAAAAGATGTTAATAAAATTGAATAATAATATGAGATAATAACTAACTATAATTTTTAAGAGATATAAAGATATGAAAATAAAAAATTACATAGTAAAAAATTTTCTCAATCTAATAAACGGTTTTATGTTTAATAAACTGTCTCGTGTTCCATGTTTAACAAACTACTTCACATTTACAAATCGTATATTAATTTTTTTTTAAAAAACAATTTTCAATTAATTATAAAAACAATTAGTTATTTAATAAATATTTTAAAAAATAAATAAATGATTGAAATATATAAAAAAAAAATCCCTCTACCTTTTTTCAATTAAAAACTGTCTACTTATACAAAATATTTTAAAAAAATTAAAAAATAAAATTAAAAAATAATTAAGAATGGTTAAAAGGAGAATCCCTTATGTATAAATATTATTTTTTGTTTGCTGATTAAAAAAATATAATTAGTCATTTAACAACAAAACTTCATTATGACTACTGTCTACTCTCTTTCTTCTTATATTCAATTAATTAATTAGAAGTTAAAAGGTTGATTATAGTTATTTATGACGTTAAAGTTATTAATGATTTTTATTAGATTTTCCAAATTCATTTGAAATTATTAACTCCTTTTTTTTTTCTAACTTGTTTTTGCCTAACTAATTAGTAAGAAAAGGGAATGATGGTTACATGTTTTATTTATTAGTTAAATAGTTTTTTTTTTATGATTGATGTTTAACTTTTTAGTAATTAAAAATATTTAATACTCTCTAACTTTGCAGCTTTACAAGGTTAGAAAAAATAACTTTTTTTAGATTCAATTCAGGTATGAAATATCTCAACTTAATCTAAAGTCCAATAAATGGCATTTATAATTGACTCAAGATTTGCCATGTATAGATAAAATTAAAATTCAATAAATGTTCAGTAATGAGTTTTTAATAATTGATTTTCTGGTCACTGTAGAAGCATGACAAATATTAAATTTCAAATATGGTAATTTATTTGGGTCCATAAATATTTTAAATGAAGAATGCTAAAGAACTAAAAAGTTTGATGTGTTATTAAGTAGACCAAACATCACAATAAACGTGTTACAGTTACACATTGGACAATTTATTATTCCTCCACCTCCATAATTTCTTCCAACACCTCTATAATTTTTTTAATTTTAAGAGTACTCTTTTGAATTCTAAAATTCAGAAGTCATTTTTTAGATTTAAAAATGATTTTCAAATTATAAACTTCAAAATGCAAAAGTGACTTTTAAATTATTCCAAATTTTATAATTCAAAATTTTTAAAAAATATCTTCTAAATTGTAGAATTCAATATTTTTGAATTGTAATATTTTATATTATTACTAGTGCCCAAAAGAAATTTTAAGAAGCCATTTCCCTGAAAAGGAAGATGATGAAGGATACATGAATTTAGGTTTAATTTTTAATTTATTTAAGAGTAAATTTGACTTTTCACCAAAAATATATAGAGGTGTGGTAAGAAACTATGAAGTGCAAGAAGAAATTGCCTTCACATTGAACATCACTTACTTATTGGACTAAAGAGGGCCCAACATATAAAGTTGCATAGTTTATTTTTATTTTGATTATATATATGGCAGATTCTACCTGCACCAAATCAATTTGGACTGCATCCAATATATACAAAGGAAAAGACCAAAATACTCTTAATTAAATGAAAATTAGGGTTTAGGTAAAATGTGCACCCAACCCAGCAGTACACCCTTCATTTTTCTGTGGTCAATGTGAGACAGCGCCACAGAAGCTTGAAAACTTAAACAAAGAGCAACCCAAGCACCTCCATTTTTATTTTTCTCATGACTATGGTAGCATCGGAACTCAAAAGCAGTGTTGAGGCACTGCGACGACAGCAAACGAAATCACTGGAGAAGGATGCACTGCTGGGTTGGGTGTGGGTTGGGCGCACATTTTACTTAAACCCTAATTTTTATTTCATTAAGGATATTTTGATCTTTTCTTTTGCATATATATATATTGGGATGCAGGGAGAATCTGCCTATATATAAATTTAATTATACGTAATGAGTGATGAAATTATATTAATATAACTTTTATTAATCATTACTTTGTTAGATATTTCTTGATTGAACTATATTTCTTCAGAACGATTGAATTGCTTTTTTCTTAAACCAGTTGTTATATCGAAAGTTGATTTCATATAAATCGAACTTATAAAATGAAGTTAATCTCTAAAAATTACTAACAAGTGGAGAAAAATTGACCTAAGTGACATTCTAAATTTAAGTATTTAAATATTGTACATAGAAATGAGATTAGAGAAAGAAACATCACAAAAGATTATTAATTAATTTCTATCACTTCTTTATTTTTCTTATTTTTTTCATAATCCAAACAAAAACAAGTGTCTCAAAGTTCGTAAAAGACACAACACCATAAATTTTAACGACACCCAATTTATTGAAAATGACAAAAATTTTCTTACGAAATTACGAAAAATAACCTTAAATAAAAAGAGGGTGTGGATAAAAAATTATTTCTGAAATTCTTTTTCCAAAATTATTCTGGATTTGAATTTTCAGGACACATTTTTTAATTACAGAAATTTTTATCCAGAATGCATTTTTAATTTTGTGTTTTGGATTTTTTTTCTAGGATATATTTTTTGACCTTGAATTTATTTATAAATTTTAGATTTTTAAATTCGGAATAGGGATAATTTTAAAATTTTCAAAAATGATAAATTACAGTTTAAAATCGATATAGTGTAAGAGAAAGTTATCCACTCTGTTTCTCTCTCACACTGCCAACTATGCTTATAATCATGTGCAATAGTCAGTTCCAAAACATCTTCAATTTCACCTAACAATGTTTCAAAATAACTGAAATTTCCACCTAACAATGAAGTATTAATTTTTGTTGTTGTTCTTCTCATATGTTCTGAAATCAATTGTTTTCATTCTTTTATTCAAAATAATGTATTTATGGAAAGAGTGAGGTTATTCATTGTTTCAAAAAATAGTATATTTGCTTGATGTTATTAATACATGTGAAATAACCTTAAACTGGTGCAACAGAGATAGTACTATGTAACATCCCTGAAAGATCACTGTAACTAAAAGGTTTATCCACACATGTTTCCCTGATCTTTGTACAAGTGTGGTGTCTTTGTTTAGTTGGATTTTGGGTTGGTAATGGTATTTGTTTCTTCCTCTATCTCCATACATTTAAAAAATTGTTTCCATGTTGTAATTTACACACATCTTATCCTATTGGCTAGCAGAATGTGAAAAACTAAAACCAATGGATTCTCATCAAATGGTTAGATTCTCCTTCATGGCAAGAAAAGATCCAACTATTTTTCCTCCCACATCAGGGAACTCTTCTTGGTCTGGAAGTGGTCTAACTTTGCCCTTTCTATCAACTTCTACAGGGTATTTCAGCAGATGCCCTTTCATCTCTGTTATTTCATTTGCTGCAAATTGTTTCCAGTTCATTTCTCCCATTGCTCTAACCCTGCTTACACATTCAAGACTCTCAGGTTGCAAGAAGCAGTCCTCAATTGTTCCTGTGTGTTCTGCCCAAAGTGACATCCTATATCCATGGATCTACATAAGAGATTCACAAAATATTGCTGTTAGGTTATACATGATTACATGTTAATGGATTCAATAATGTATTTGCCGAAAAATCAAATCAAACCATACTAAGATCATTCATTGTTATCTTTTTGTACATTAAGTATACCAGAGTCAGAATATGCATGCAAAATCTCATTTGATGACCCCAAAATAATACCAGTGAGTGTTTTATTTCTGGCTGAAGTGAATAATCTTTCTGCATTTGAACAGTGTTTTTTAGAGGAAAATTCTGTTTAATATATTTACATGAAAATTTGCAGTTTCATCTTTTCAACTTGAACAACACAAGTGAAACAAGAAATTATTATATTAATAAATATCTTAGCAAATATCAGTAGCCAAATAGTAATGTAAAACACTTACTTGACCGTGTGGATAAGTAGATTGTGATTTTGCCCATGTATGATAAGGTTGATAGGCGCCCATTGCAATCTCACTGTCCCTTGTTCCTTCCATGGAGCGCTGGTTAATGTTTGCAGACCCCAATATCACATATTCATCATCAACTATCATGCCCTTTGAATGAACATAAATCATGAAACGTTGGCTATTTCGGCTAGCCACCTGAAAATAGAGCAAGAAGGCACAAAAGTTTTACTAGAGCATCCACTAAATAAAGATTGCATGCCCAATATAAGACAAACAAACTCTTGCTAGGATAGATTCTAAATGACTCTGATACCATATTAAGAAGTGAATTTTATGCCTAACTCAACCTTATAACTTATAAGGTGAGGTTTGTTTTGCACCCACTTATAAACTATGAACTGTCCTTATCTCTAGATGATGTGGGATCTCCAACAATTATAAACACCTATATGGAAATTGAGTAAAAATTACCAAGACACTTGGATAGAGCAATAGAGTACTATCTGATATATTACAACTTGTTATGTTCTGATTGTCAGAGCAGTTTGCATGCTAACATATTAAACACTTATCTGGAAGCATTTATCCCCCTAATAGACATTTGGTACTAGAGAAATCTATATGGACTCCTTGTTTCACATAATGACATTCACAAAACTAATGTGGTATGGTAGCAGAAAAATATAATTGGGAAGAGTGCAACAAGGGAAAGGGGGTGTTAGTAACATACTTGAGGACTATTTGCTGGGGGAGGAGCTCCTGTCGCACTAACATTATCATGCGTACTTATGACCTCTCGATTACCAAGACAGAAAAAGTTCAAATAATCTTGTGGAGAAAATGCTGCTTCAAGCCCTGCTTCAACCAAAGCCTTGTAAACGGTCTCATACATCATTTGCATTGTTTTATTCTGCAAAATTAAGAAAATAATTTCATATTAACAAATGCAATATCCAAGTACCAGCATCTGCTATAACTTTTTCAGTTAACATTTGGAAGTTTCAAGTTTTCAACAGTTGACTCTTACCACTCATTTGGCTGAAGATTAAAGATTCCTTAATTAAGAAAATTTACGGGGTTTGATTTCCTTTTTCCTCTAAGCCATAGTACTTGGAATCATGAGATAACAACAATTAAATGAAGAAGAAAGATGATGTTATTCTAGCTCTTTAAAATTATGATGGTCACAATGGTACTCTTTCTTGAATGACTATACGTTATAATCATAGCTAGAGATATGATTTGATTATGTTAAACATATGATTTGATTACACTAATTAGGGAGATATAATATGATTTGATAGGGAAATATCTTATCCAATAGATATTTATTTTATTCCTTATTATTTCTATCTCTTCTTATAAACAAGAGCGCTCATGCGTACAAAACACAATTACAAGTAATCATTTCAATATGGTACACTTATTCTAGTGTGATATTTGTTAGAATTATTATGTCACTCGATATCAGACCACAGCCTCATTAGAATAAACTCTATTCTAACACAACCAAGCCTCATTAGAATAGACTCTATTCTAACACAACTAGGCTTCTACGTGTATAACTTCGTGAATTACCGTTTTAATGGATATAAAATAGGCTTTGATAGTAACAAATAAAGTATATAAGTAGATAAAAATTTCATCTTACAAATTGGTTTTGTAGAATTGAGTTAAGTTTAAATCACTTTTTAAGATGGTATTAGACCATTGTCCGTGACCTGCTTTGTTACTAATATATTGTTAGGCCATAGATACACTGGTCCTAATTTTGTCACACTGATTTTCTCTTCAGCTACTACAATGCTTGACCCTCAGCCAACCACGATCATGAACCAAATAAAATAGAAGAATGGAATACGAAAATGATCTAATATGACAGTGATAGAGCAGACATATAATGTGATGTAAAAGTGAACAATTTCAAATTAAAACCAACTCAATAGTTCAATAAAATCCTTGCCAAAAGTAGAAACTTGACTTTCATATTGTGTGCTGAATCATACCTGCCAAAATAGAATCCTTTGCGTGGCAGCCCCTGTTGGAACTCCTTCTGGCCACATGGGAATAACAACATACACTGCAAATCTTTCATTTGCTTTTATCTTTTCAGTAATCTTTAGAGCAATTTCCATTGGGATTAAGTTATTAGCACCTGCCAAAGTAAGAAAATTAACACATGAAAGATTTTCAAAATAAATTTGTGGCACCGCATTGACATAGAAAAGATACAGTTGATAGAGGCTTGCCATGGCCATTCCTATATTTTTTTTGCAACGAGTTTTTTCTGTAAAGCCTCAAACCATATATAAATTGAACATTTAGCTGTTTATTTTATTTATTTCATCAGGGCCAATTCTATTTGTTCCTGTAACTCACCCTACCTTAGGAAACTCATCACAAGCCTTAGCCTATAATCTGTGAAACCAATGTACAGAGTGGTCATTCAGAAATATACCATTTTCCCCCTTCAACTTGAAATTAGTAAAACAAACAGCAGTTGAAAATGTCCAATTCAACATGACATGATCTAGTAGGTGTAATATACATGTGTTGCTTCTATGTATAATCCAAGTGACATGCTGAACATCTGAAAGATTGTTTTTCTATTACATAATGCATAGTTTACTCGATTAAACTGGTTAAAGATTAAATCTCCAAGATGGATTCTGGTTCAGGATGATTATGTTCTACATAACTTCCAGAATAGTATTGAATGCAATTATAAGCAACAATTACACATAAAGAGGAGTTCCATACCAAGGTCTTTATGTTGACTCCAATTGTATGAAGAGCCGATAAAATATTGATTCTCTATATAAATGTAATGTTGTGCAGCACGAATAGCCTTAACATATGCTGTATGTATGCTCATGTCAATCAGCACATTCTTTCCGCATACTAGGTTCTGGAAAAATACAAAAAGCCTTAATTCCACAGTACATATAGCACAAATTGATCAAAGTTTGATGGGTATACCAAGTCCAAAAAAGATAAACTGAAATCAAGGCTTTTTATTCACCTTGCTTGTTGCATCTTTTGGATCCTTCGGAAACCCCTTAACCGAATTTGAATCAATTGAACGAAATATCTGCATTCCAAAGTAAACAGAACCAATAATTTCATTTTATAGAGCAAATTAGAAAATAATTGCTTAGCATTATTAGGTAACCAATACCTGAACATGCCAAACATCAGGATCATCTTCACCAACACTTGGAGCATCATTGATGCCAATAAAATCTGGAATTCTTTCCAACCTTAGCAAAGCATCATCGTATGAAATTTTCAACTTTTTAATCCCGTGAGGTTTTGAAGCTTTTAACCAGCGCTCCTCAAAGTTAGTTAAAACATCATAAGCTGCTGGACCATCAATTTTAGAATGCAAATCATGCCATGGCTCCCGTGGACAACCACCAACATTACCCTGTCATGAAATTTACTCTTATTATAGAAATTAATTGGTCTGTGTATTTCAAATAATAATAGTTAGAAATTCCACCATGATAGAAATATCCTGCTGAACATTTCCTTCATAAACTGTGGCTTTTATAGATAAATTTCAGTTGTGCAAGTAGGGTACTTGAATATAAGTAACAATATATCAATGAGAGCTGCACTATACACAGCATGTAGTGATGGAAATTTTATCTTATAAAAGAATGGGAAAAAAAAAATTGCAGCTGCTTTCATTCTTTGGTACCATATCAAGAAAATGGTAGAAAACTGAAGCTAATCTTCATTGGTCAATAATGGAATCTGAAATAGAGATTACCGTGAAAGTAGGGTTGTGGTAGTCATCCTTATGTGCCGTATTCAATGTTCTAAAAAGAGGATGGTGAGGAGTATCATATCGCCCGTCACACAGATCAAGTCCACCAACAAATGCTATAATTTTTCTTCTATTACTTCCAGCATCGGCATCCACAATAACAGTTTTCTGATGATGTGTATATATCGTTCCAACTTCCTAATAAGAAGAAGACAAAATATCAATGTTGAACTTTGAAACCAAAATTGTAGATGTGATAACATACCAACCAACACAAAAGAAAGAAGATATAACAGCTTCAAAATTGAATCTTGACCAAAAGTATGATCCATGAAGTTTTAGTTTCATTGTGTGCTGACTAATTGATAGATAACATAGAGCCCAAGTGAATTGAATTATTCATTGATGTTCTGATCTCACTATCAAGAAAATGAGTTGTAGTCTATGTAGCACAGACACTGATACGACACGGACACGGAGATACGTATAATCTCTAAAATGCAGGATATGGGGACACAAATCTATATATTATATAATTATAAATTATATAAAGTGACAATGAAGATTTTTGTGCACAAGTATGTTTTAGATTTTTTTAAGCAAAATCAGAAAGATGTTTTTCATGGCTGGTTCAAAAGGATTTGTTCCTTATTTTTATAATCATAATAAAAATTTATACAATAAGTTTGAGTTTTTAGAAAATTAATGTATTTCTCTTTTTTAAAATTGTGTTAGAACCATCTTAGAATTGTCAGAAATCCAACAAATATTTTTTGAATTAGACATTTCACTGATATATACGAGTGTCGGTGTCTGATACGTGTGTCTGACACGGACACGCCATTTAAGAGGAGTGTCTGAGCCTCATAGTCAGTAAGTAAATGCATTTGACTGATTTATCATCAACAAGTATGCAGAATAGTACACTTGGCATATAGTTTTTTATTTGTGTCATTAAACACTTAAATCCAGTCCAATCATCACGTTCACAATTGTGTGCTACTATATAATTTGGTAATCTACCAAATTTAGCCACACTATCAGCAGTAAATCATAACACAACTGTTTAAGTCCCAAAAATGCAAGGTCTAAAAGAATGACATCAAAGAGAAACAATACTCCAGCACTATCCATAGACACTTGAGCATAAACTAATAAAAAATATTCCAATTAGTAAAGTAGTTGTCAAAACCAAACCTTTTGCTTGATCCAGCTATGACGTTTACCACTGCGGGGACAAAGAAGCACTTGCACAGAAGAGTGCTTGAAAAACCGTCGAGTTTCCTCATCATGAGTTGCCATGACACCATCCTAAACATAAAGTCCAGAGTGTCTCAAAAACTAAAGCTTAAAGCCCAACAACAAGTAGTATATCACTGTCTCTTGAACAACAGTTCATTGCCAAAATCACAATTTTTTTCATTTCTCCAATTCAAAAATAGGTACAAGTTGCAAAGTCCAAAAAAATATAAAAGGTTTATCCAGGAACAACATAAAGCAAGGATGTGCATGGCAGACAATTGGTAATAAAATCCAACCAGTCAGTTGAAGCATGGCAATGCAGAGATATGTAACAGAAAAAGCTGTTTTACTCACTGTTTTATAACCTAAAATGCTTCTTGATGTAGGATCATCCCAGATAAGCAGAAGCACTCTTACTCCTTCCTGTGACTTTGACCTTAGAAGCTCACCCAAGGAATAATCTGAAGAATAACCAGCAGCATCTCGAACCAACCTTGCTTTGTGCCACACTGACCACCCTGTAATATAAATCAAACGCCTAGCTTGACCTATGGCCTCAAACATATCTTGCCAACACTTTCCATGCACATAGTACATCCCACTGTCAAGCAGCACATTAGGGAGGCTTCCATCTGGAACATGAGCATCTTGATACAGAGTAACGGTTCCACCTTTTCTCAGAGGAAAGTATGTCCCAGGAACCCCTATGTATTCAGGCCCTGCTCCAACTCCTTTGTGATAAATGCTCACTTTCTCCATAGGTATGTACTGAATGGATAGGCTCAGAACAGCACCTTGCTTACATTGCTTCCCATTACTATTCAGGATTGGGAAGATTCCTTCAACCTTTTCTCCTGAGTATATTTTCTCAACTGGAATTGCCACAATGCCAATGAGCTGTGAACCCACAATATCACTGTCTTTAACAAGAAAGTGTACTTCTGCAGCATGATGTGCAACAGGAACATAGAAATGTTGCAACCAAACAGGGTTTTCAGAGTTGCTAATGACATAAGTCCTCCCAAGTACAGCATTGGATATTAAAATCGATACATAAGGATCACTAGTAATCTTCTTGTTCATAGTTCCTTCAATTTTATTGCTCACACTACCAGGCAATTTACCAAACATATCCCCCAAAGTTTTGTGAAACATGTCCATGTTTGGAAGATTCTTGGCTTCATGGACCCATATATCTAAATTTCCATGGAGGAGCAAAACTCTCAAGGACCCTTTATTCTGCGCTGGAACAATCTGCAAATTCTGACCATAAGCTGATTCATTAAACGAGCCAGAAAAATCTGAAAGCCTCAAAGAATCCATCCGAGTGGTGTAGGAGGATCCCCACCCGGAGAAGGAGTTATTAGAATATCCATAAAACTCCTCTCTCTTCTGTTGCAACTTGGGAACTGAAATGGAATGCATAAACGGTTGCCCTGCAGGCGCAGGAGGTGATGCAGGAGCAGTTGGCTTGCCATCATCAGACAACCTAACATTGTTCATAAGATCATCCAAAGGGGGGTAAGAAGAACCCTGAGAAGGCTTGGAACTATGACTAGTTTGTGACACTTTACCTTCTGCAGCAGTGCTTGTGTTCTCCTGCCAATAGGGACCAGAGAAGCTATTGGTGTGGGAATGGATATCAGGAGGAGGCGAATAGGACTCCTTTGGTGGATAATAGTATGGAGGCGATCCATGTTGGAAACTGGCATGGTGAAGAAGGGGAGGCCTGGGAGAACCATGATTTGGTGGAGGCACATGGTAGGGATAAGGATAATTGGGAGGAGGAGCATAAGCTGGTGGAGGAGGGTGAGGAAAGTCCATAGAAGGAGGATAAGAATACTCAAAATGGCCAGAATGCATAGGCCTAGGAGGTGGATGGTGAGAATAGTTGAGGGAATGTGAAGAAAGGTAAGGATATGGAGGATAAGGAAGATGTGCATATGGATCAGGAGCTGAACCTGGAGGAGGAGGGTATGGTTGACGAGGGTCAGAAGGGTATGCATAAGGGCTCGGATACCCGTATGGAGAAGATGATCCATAGTTATCCATCACACAGAAATTTTCACTCTTGCGAGATAATATCACAGCTAAAATCACAATTTGATTCTCAACACAAAAGGGTAATGAAAGAATACAGCAAAATCAGATTGGAGCCAATGAAACAAGAATCGGTGGAAATTGAATTTGAATCGGTGCAGCAGATAGAGATTTCAAAAGGGAGAAAGGTGAATTAGTGTGATCGAAGGATGAGATTGTAGCTGATGAAAATTTTGGATGAAATGAATAAACCCAGTGGAAAATTCGATGAACACGAAGAAGAAGAACACGTCCAGGGAATGGAAGTCCACGTCGGATACTGACATGGCACGTTATTTAATATACCTAACTTTTCTTACATTTTTTTTCAGTTTTTCTAGGTAAAAATGTTGTCGTTCCACGTGGGCAAATTTGATTGGATGTTATAACGGTCATGCACACCTGAGAAAAAATCTTAAACTTTGTTATACACGACACTGAAAAACAACAACAACGGAACTTTTGGGATTAGAAAAATAATAACTTGCTTCAGTAATAAAACTATATATTTATATTACAACAATCCCAAAATATATGGTGTTTTTCTTTCATTTTAATATTTCATGAACCAAATATACAAGTTTGTCAGATTCTCCTATCATATGCGTGTACCATATCATTTTTAACCTTAGTGAAATATCTTGTGTGTCCTTAATAAACAATGTAAAATGTCTATTATATCTTAATAAAATAAAACTTAAAGTTTTCATTATGGCAATGTATTCCTCTAAAGCAATCCTTACTTACCTAATTCATGACGACACCCAACACACACCACTAAGTTCTTAAGGTACAGCGGAGAGAAAAAAAGTTGTCATTTACGGAAGAGGAGAATAACTGTGTAGTGAGAACTGTTACACAGTGTAGTGCAGTAAGTTTTCGTAAATTGTGTGACTTCTAAATATCTATACTTGTAAGTGTTTTTCTATTCTGAACATGCATATCCGAAGTTGTATCGAATGCTTATGTGCGGAAGGTTATAGTTATTTTTTTTATGAATATCTGTCGACGTTTTGAATGTGAAAATTTGTAAGTTCAAGGGTTCTGGATGGTTATGAATGTTGAAATCCGAAAATCATTAACGTGTGTTTTTTTGTTTGTTTTTCAATTGATGACAAAGATGTTGACACTTCTACCTAGACAAATATGTAAATTTCAAATATTGACATTTGTACATAAATATTATGTGACAAAGGCATTTAAAAACTAAGTGCATATAAAAAAAATATATGGTGGTGGGAGTAATTGCCTACAAGTTTCAATCAATAGATTAATGGCATTGACTACGAGAGATTTTGGTTGTTATAAAGTTGATACCAATAATTTTCAATAAAGTAGATTGTTAGAACAGTTCAATCAGATTCTTCCAAGAACAAGCAAATTATTCTCACTTTTTAGGACCAATTATTTGATTTTACTTTATTTTTTAACAAAAGTGACTTTTTTGTTTTGAATATCACGTTAAAGAGATTCTTAGTATGAAAGAACTTTTAAGATTTTGAAGGATCTGAAGATCAACTATTTCTCATGTTTGATTTATATATTTTTCTTTAAATTACATTTTCAAGAAGAAATCATGTTTTCTGACAATGAATTTTGACAATTTTTTCATTGTAGAAACTTCACAATCTAACTTTCTTGAATTGGTCTCAAAAGTCTAAGGGGAAAATACCATATTATCTTTATGAAACCATTTAATATACAAATAAATTATAAATTGTAGCGATTTTTAAGAAAAAAAAGTGTAAATATATTTAGCAATATTTTTTACTCGTAAAAAAAAATTAGTTATTAATGGAAATTATAATTTCATTATTTATGATTCTTAGGAGTGACTTCCAAGGACAAATTTTTTTTTCTAAGACGCGTTCTGAGTTTTGTGTACATTAAAAAACCATTATTTTTAGTGAATAATATAGCATTTTTAGAAAGCTTCAAATATCAATTAATTTCCTTTTCATATAATGGGAGTTTTACTTTAGAGCAATTATTGCTGTGTATTTAATATATAAGAAAATCAATTGGCTGTATTTAATAACAAAAATGTCTTTGTGTTAATGACTTCAATATTTATAATAATGTATATTGAGAACGCTCCATTTTATATTTCCATTTTTTCCTGTTAAATTTTTAATATTTTGAATCTAAAAAATATCATTATTTTCATATGTTTTATTATATTAAAAGAATATAATTTAAAAAATATATTAAATTATATTATTTATTTAATTTTGTTATATGTTTTAATAATTGATTAAAATATGAAAATAATATAATTTAAAAATATATATAATTTTGTAAGAATACTAATAAGAAATCATGTGAGGTTATTTTTAAAAAAGATAAGTTAAGTGTATTCCTTCTACTGTATATTATTTATTTTCTTATATTTTAAATTTTTTAATATTTTAAACTTAAAAATTATTATCATATATATATATATATATATATTACTTCATTATTAAAATTTAACTCCAATATAAAATAAAATTTAGTAATTTAATATATAATACAATAATTAGTCTTTCTTTTACTCTTCTCAATTATATCTACCAGTAACTCTTTTTATTTATTTATTCTCTACTTATTTTTTTTAATCTAAATAACATTATCTTTCTTGTTGGAGATCACAAATCGACTAGAGATTAGAGTGTTTCATTGTATATAATTGGGTGCAAACCTCACCTCATTTAACCGGTTTGACGGGGTTGAGTTAAGTTTAAAGTGCATTTCTTAATATGATATCAATTTTTTTCCTTCCAATCATCTAAATCCATTCCACATACTAGTTATCACAATTATAATGTACAAAATTTTGAAAATAACAAATCTTATTAATATAAATGCTAATATTATTTTAAGAAATATTCTTTAAACTCATCCTCTTAAAATCATATTAGATTTATCCCTCAATCTTATTATAATTTGATATTTTTATACTTTGATGATATTTTGAATAAACAGCCATTTTTTCCCTCCATTCTCAACCTTAAAGACAAACTAATCATTTACCTCAACAAAGCTTCAAGAAGTTTTTGACAAGAACTACCATAAGGGAATACAAAACCTATTAAAAAATTTAGGATTGCAGAGATGATTATAAAATGCATAATATACTAAAACAATACTGAAAATAATTAGAAAGATGCAATTTAAATTCCCCTTTTGTCACTAACCTTGTTATGCATATGATAGAACTTCCAACAACAATGTAATGAGTCATCAATAAACTCTGTTAATTCAGCCAAATGCTACCCTTCACAGAGATTTTCACTATTGCCAGGTTATTGCTATAGGACTTCTAACTTTATATCTGTCAGATACCCAAATCAGTGACCCAAATGATGAGGTACCACCAACTTTAGCTCCTCCAGTTGCAAAAAATGTCACATTATAGCTTAATTTCTGACCCAGTTTTTCAAACTTCAATTTCCTTGGTTCAACACTAACTGAAACTCCATTTGGTTGTTCCACTTTAACTGCATAAGAACTTTTAGATTTTCCAACATTTGTGACAACCCTCATGTATGTCACACTAGCATTAAAGGCACTTCTGCCCAATAGAACAGCAAATGAAGGGTAGTTCAAGTCACCAGCTTGTAGAACTGCTTTTTTAGAACATACAAATTTTCTTCTTGATAGTAAAGCAATCTGGGAAGAAGTATAGTTTATGCTACAAAAATAATTCAAATAGTCCTTGGTGCTGATATCATAAACTAGCCCTGGATCAGAAGCACTTACAGGGTTAACATGGCCTGAACCAAATACAAAAGGGGTAGCCAATGATGAGTTATTAGATGCCATATCTGAAATTGGAGCTCCTTTGTTGTTCAATGTGTAAGAGGTAGTCATCAGAGCAGATTTAATGGCTGCAGGGGACCAATCTTTGTGCAAAGACTTGAGCAGTGCTGCTATGCCACTAACATGAGGACAAGACATTGAAGTACCTGAAAGTATGTTAAATAGTACTTTTCTTTTGTCACTCTTGAGAAAGCTTGGGCTAATTTTGGGTGGCCAAGCAGCCAAGATGTTTACACCAGGTGCAGTCACATCAGGCTTAATCACATCTGGTCCCACTAAACTTGGTCCTCTAGAAGAAAATGCAGCCATCACTGGTGCAGGGTCCCCAAACCTTGTCCCCATAAAGGAGATTGAAGCTGTTGGTTTTTTAGCAGATTGACTATAGCTTCTAACAATCTCACTTGCTGAAGCTCCCAAGGATGTGGCTGGCAAAAACAGGAAAATGATGATTTGACAACTTTTGAAATTGTATATAACTAAAATAACAGTATTGGAAGTTGTAATGTGATTTTATAAAAAATTATGAGTGGTAAATGTATCATTTACCTGGCAAAATATGAGGATCAGCAAAAAGCTCTTCTCCTTGATATTCATTGTTGAGTAGGATCATTCCTGCCCCACCTGCCACTTTCACCTCCTCTCCTTTCTCAGTTCTACCATTTATTCCTTTTTCACAAGCAACTATTTTCCCATGCACAAGCTTTGGATCAAGGGAGCCTCCAATGCAGTACTGTGCTTCCTTGGTTGTACCTGCTGATTTGCCATACACAAGGGACAATTGCTTTGTCTTCTTACCTTGATACAAAGATGACCCTTTGAAACTTTGTCCATTCCCAAGCTTTACTTTTGTTGGAAAGGTTCTGTCGGTGGAGCTAGCAGCAACTGTCATGATCCATGGAGCACCATTTCCAACGGTTGATGGAAAGGGACCTGAATTGCCTGCAGAGCAAGCAACCAAAATCCCTTTCTCTGTTGCCCCAAATGAAGCTATGGCAATACTATCACTATAAAAAGGTTTGGGAATACTCCCTAAAGAGAGTGACAACACATCAACCCCATCAGAAACTGCTTGATCCATAGCAGCTAATACATCAGAATTAGTGCAACCAGAAGACCAGCATACTTTATAAGCTGCAATTCTAGAAGTATACCTCATTCCAGTTGCTGTACCTCTAGCCTGGCCCAAAAAGTTGGCATTTTTCACCACATTACCAGCTGCAGTTGAGGCAGTGTGTGTTCCATGCCCTTGGGAATCTCTTGGAGAAAGGTAATCCACTGTTTCATTGATTTTTCTTCCAAAATATTTTTCATACCCCTTGAAATAGGATCTTGCACCAATAAGCTTCTTGTTGCAATTTGAGGAAGAGAACTTGGTGCCTTTCTCACAAACACCTTTCCAATGAGAAGGCACTGGGGACAAGCCTGAGTCTTGGAAACTGGTGTGTTCAGGCCATATTCCTGAATCAAGAATCCCAATGATCACATCAATGGCCAAGTTAGAAGCAGTCATAAGTGTTCTTCCACTCCTTAGGCCTAGAAAGTGAGGGGTGTAAGTTGTGTGGAGTGTTGACAGTTCATCAGGTATTGCTGAGAGGACACCCTCAACTTGGTTCAAGTATTTGAGGTGTTTCTTAGAAAGATGTGCAGCAAAACCAAACATGCTGGTTTCATAGGTATAAAGAAGTTGAGGGGCTAGAGTTTCTTCTTCTCCATCTTCTTGAATTGAAGCTTCAGAAATAAAATCAATGATGGATTCAAACCATGGCTTCGAGTTGTCTTGAGAATGAATTGAGGCTCTGATCTTAGTCTTGTCAATGTGAACTATATATGTCTGTTGTTGATCCGCGAGAGCTGTTGAATTTGTCACCATAAAAGTCAGAAATAGGACAAGTGTCCTAAAGATCATGATGCCTGCAAAAAATGAAGAAAGGGATTAACACTTCATGGCTGCTAAGATCCTAAAATAAATCCATAACAATCTTCAATTCAAGAAAATTTAAAATATGAAATAATGTTGCATTATTTCCAATCTTGTACGGAATAGTTTTCTTCACTACTTCCTTTTACTGCATTTTTCTTTCTAAGAGAGATAGTTTCTAGCTACAAACCTGTCTCTAATAATAAAATATTGTGTACTCTTTCCTTTAGCTCTCAACATGAGGCTATTGTTCCGGTAAGACCAATATAGTCTCACATCACTTAGAAGTTGAGGTCAAGACAGTTTAAATAAACTTTCATCTCTTAACCCACAATGAACTTTTTAAGAATAAAATCGTGATGAAACTCAAAAATCTCAAAATGAATAATACCTCAGATACGGTGATTGATCTCAACGTCGGAACAAGATAAGTAAAAGTAAGTTTTGCTTGTATATATGTATGCAGACTATACAATGCAGTGAGATAGAGATCACAGAAGGTTGAAGTAAGGGCCTGTTGTATAGACTGTACCTGTGCTGGGTTTGGTACAAGATCACGAAAAAAGTTAATGCTAACAAAATCGTCACATCGAATATAAAATCAGCAGGAAAATGAGTAGAAGTTTAAGTTTTAACTTTATGTATATGCTCACTGCAACTATAGAAAAGAGTTCACCTTCTGTTACTTTTCTTCTACTTCAAGAGTCCACGCTTCGAATTAGATGCATGAATCCAAAGATCTCCAAAGATATATATAGAAATGGAGGGGCAACAACTCTAACTGTATGCCATTGACACGTTTCATGCAGAACCAGGTTGTGAGTATCAGATACAGAATTTTTCCAAGATTTGGGGTATGGATATGTCAATACTATTTTATATTATACACAAATGTTTAGCAATTAATATTATCATTATAACACGTCATTATAACACCGGTTAAGAAGTATACTTTAAGTCTAACTCAACCTTATAAGCCGACTTATAAGGTGAGGTTTGCACCCACTTATATATTTTGAAATGTCATTTTCTGTCTCTAATCGATGTAGGATCTTCAACATATTAAATTTGTCTAATTCGTACGTAAGACTATATATTATGGATGGTACAATAGCGATCCAATAATGTGTAGTCTCGTAAACCCAACCACACCTAATCAATATTTTAATTACTTCAATCTCATTATTTTCTAGTAAATTGTTAATAATAGTCTCTAAATTTAATGACAGATTTGGAATTGGAAGGTCAAGATCGGAATCTTGTACACCAGTAGTGAGTCTCGTCTATAACATTCATGGATAGAGACATATAACAACAACATAAATGAAAGCAACTAGGATCAAAGAAAATATCTAGTTTTTTTCACTATGGCCTAATATGCATGAAACTAAGTAATCTTTTCTTTTTTGTGAAATATTTTAGTATGTAGTTGATGCAAGTTTACAACATGACTTGAATATAGGAGCACCAGGTTTTAAGAGGTATTGGTTATCAAATATAGAAATAACTTTTTCAGTTTGTACCACTTTATATCACCTGCTTTCGGTTCTTTCCTTTGGCACACTTTTCGCTTTTCAGAACCTTTTTGTGTCTTACTTATGACATTTGTAAACACATGGTTGAGACAACATTATGAGTCATCACAAATTTCGTGCGAGTTATCTCAAGGGAAATTTTACACATATTTTGAGTTTTAAGATCGGACACGCCTCTTAAATGGTGTCTTTATGTCGGAGATACATATAGGACACTGATACGCATACGACATTTGTATGATACATATCGGTAAAATGTCAAATTTTAAAAATATTTTTAAGTCTCTAACCGTTCTAGTACGGTTAAAATGACGAATACAGTGATTTTTTAAAAACTCAAACTTATTATATAAGTTTTTATTAAGAACAAATCATTTTAAACCAATCATGAAAATCATCTTTCTACCACAAAAAAAAAAAACTCAGTCGTACTTGTTTACATAAATCTTGATTGTTAATTTATCTAATTCATAATGATATAATATAAATATGTGTCCCGTGTCTTATATTTTTTAGAGATTACACATGTCGAAGTGTGTAGTGTATTAGTATAAGTGTCTTTGCTACATTTTAACTATGTGGACATTTGTTTAAAACTTTCATTTCCACCTTTATTGTGGAAATATGTTTTGCATGTGATATAAGATCTGTCATTCAGAATGCTTCATGTTTGGTCTTTAAATATCTCCCTATCTATGCTTTTCTCAATCTTACATGTAGATTCATTTGTTACTCTATTTTGAATGCACTGTCTCAGTTCCTTAATGTTTGTGAGAAACTATATAATAACAACAACAAAATCTTGTCTCATTAATAAGGTCGATTACACAGATCAGATGACACCATATAACTCATTTAAGAACTACTAAGGGAAAAATGTTGCACCCTCAAGTCATTATCTTATCTTTTGGCTTAGAAAAGTCATAAATGTCCACCTAAATCCATAGACCAGTATGAATAAAGGACTTCATGAACATTCATTGTAGCAGTACAGATACTTAACAGATCAAGGGGTTTCATAAGACGGCCCTGCTCATTTATTCCGAGTTAGTTGAATCACGTGGTAGTTTGGTTTGAGGCTACAGATCTTAAGGTGATACCAGTGGAATGGAAAATAATGAATTGAAGTTTTTCACTACCATTGTTGTAGATCTTACATTGACTAGAGATTAGAACATTTCATAGTATATAAGTGTGTGCAAATCTCACCTTATCAGGTCGATTTTATGAGGTTGAATTAGGCTTAAAGTTCACTTAATATGGTATGAGAGTCATTTTGAGTATATATTTAACTATTGTTTGTTGGGTTTATCAGATATGGAGGATTCTGTTTTGATGTGTCTTATAATAAGACTAATAGAGGCAGGGTGTTTTTGATGGTTTTGTAGCTGCAGTTTGCAGTGCTTATAGCATTCCAATATGAGCACGATGCTAGCTGGAATAGGATGTTTAGCTTATGCAGCAAACATTATCTATCTATTGATTCTGGAGTGTTTGTTCATCTCTTTTTTCTTGGAGATTCTTAATGTGATTTGGTTTATGTAAAAGGGTTGGGATACCCCTTTTGTATCCCTCTTAATTTAATTTCATTCTTTGCTGATAGAAAAAAAAAAATCAGATCATCTGCTATCGAACTGTTATCGGACCACCCATAATATATAGTTACACGCACGAGTTGGTAGTCTCGACGTGAGAGGTGTTGGAGATCCTACATCGACTAAAGATTATGACATTTCATAATATATAAATGGGTACAAATCTCATCTTATAAACCGATTTTATGAAGTTAAGTTAGGTTTAAAGTCCGCTTCTTAATAATCATGTTCACATTTCTTCCGAGGCTGGTTTCATAATTATTGTTCATGTCACACCTAGAATTCACATTATTGCCAATGTCACGGCTAGTGTTCATTCATACTATTGCCAATTTGTCACAGATACTATGCACAAGTTCATACTATTGCCAATGCCACAGAGTGTTCATGATATATATTACTCTGCCAATGTTTTCTGAGTTGTACATTTCAGCTATGAAAGGCTCATAAGGGACCACCAGTTTAAGATCTCAAGTGCTGTGAAAGCCATGGATTCAAGAATTTTCTGATCTCAAACCATTATGCTTTTTCAATTTAGTGATTATTGTATGGTTTTGTACTTTGAGTCCAATTTAAGGCACCCCTTTTGCCCCTTTTTCTTTTTATTCATTTGAACATGTTGGAGCTTATAATTAGGCACAATTGTAACATCAAAATGGGGACACATTAAATGTAAATAATCTTGTACTTGTAAAAGAGGGCATCGCAGAGACTTAAATTATCATGGTATGGAATACGAGAAAAGTTAAATAAATGCTGCAGTTGGATCCTGTGAGGGAGGAACTGCATATTTTCACTACTAAGATCTCTCAACATTAATTCACCACACTTCCAACCATATCAACACAAAGAAATCTAAGACTTTAAAACTACGAAAATCGGACAAGTCTCTTAAATAATATGTTTGTATTTGACACACGTCTCGGACATTGACACGTGTACGATACGTATTGATTAAGTGTTCAATTCAACAAAAAAATTTAGATTTCTAACAATATTCACATAGTTACAACATGATTTTAAAATAATAATAAATACAGTAATTTTTTAAAAACTCAAATTTATTGTATAAATTTTTATTATAATTATAAAATTAATGAACAAATATTTTTGAACCAGTTGTGGTAAACATCTTTCATACTTGTTCGTTCAGATAAATCTTAATTGTTAATTTATATAATTCATAATAATAATATAATATATAGATCAGTGTTTTCGTGTTTTATAATTTGGAGATTACGTGCATCGAAGAGGTGTCAGTGTGATGTTCAGTGTCAGTGTCCATGCTACGAAGTCTTTTTTATAAAATTTAAAGCTAAATTGAACCCTAATATTTTCAAGAATAAAATTTAAAGCTAAATTGAACCCTAATATTTTCAAGAATAGGTTTATAAGAACAAAGTCCAATAAATGGGTTTGGGTGATACAGTGATAGGTTTGCTGGCTATGCATCAATGAATGGCATGTGTGGTCCATCAACAACTATGTTCTCACAATAATTCAAATTCACATTCACATTCAGATTCAGATTCAGGTTCAAATTAAAACTCTTGTCGAATGCATTATTTACGCTGACACAACAACAAAAACAAGTTTCGGGTATCTCGCTGTTTCTATGTTTTAGTTTACCTGTGCTGTCTTTTTCGCTTTTCCCTCTCTTCTTCAAATAAAATGAGACAAAAAACAAAAAGAAACTGAGATAAAATAAAACATCAAATTCTTATATTTGTTTCCAAGTGACAACTTTATCAGCTCAAAAGTTAGTTCAAAAATTGAAAAACTAACCAAAAGTTAAAAATTAAAATAGGTTTGATAAAACTAATTGATCAAGTAATTTAAACTTATAAAATGATGAAAAATAGGTGATTATATGTTTTTTATAATTATAAACAGAGTTTTTCATGTTTCATTTTAAGTAATATTTGTGTACAATTTTATTCTTTATTGTAATTTAAAATAGTTGCATTTCTCAATAAAAAATAAATATTTATTAAAAGTGAAAATAAATAATTGAATAATTAAAATGATAATAAGCAAGTGTAAAATTAAATCGATAATTAAAAAAAATGTAAAAGCACAACAATAACTCCAAGAAAAGTTTTAGTGGACATTACGATAGATATTAAAATATAAATTTTATTTAATAGTTACTTTAAAATGCTGATATGAATAACGTATTGAAACAAGTTAAAAAAAAATATTTTACCAAACACAAATGAAATAATTTTAGTGTCTATATTTTTTAAATATTTATAAAAGTTTGTTGTGTTCTTTTTGTTATAAATGTTGTATTATAAATTTATAATAATTTTAATTTTTTTAATTAATATGATGTAAATTTATAAATATCATTACAAATTTTTATAATCAATGAAAATACTAATTTAGAGTATGATAATTTTATAATCGTTATGTCTAAAAGAAAAAAATTATTTAATTATTTTGAAAGAAAATAATTATTCAATTATTTATTTTATTAAATAAATATACATTTTTTTAAAAAGATGAATAATTACTATTATTATAACAATTATTGAAATAAATATATTATTAACTTATTAAAAATTATTATGAAAATAAATAAATAAATAATTTTTTTAGTTTTGTTGGATGTACTTTTTTTTATTGTGTAGGCGGTTTTTTATTGGGAAGAATTATTTTAATTTAAAAAAATAGTTATTTAAAGAGTAAAATTAAAAAAAAATGATTTTTTTTGTTTATTTTCTATTCAAATTTCCCTTAATTTTTTAAAATTCAAATTTCTAATTTAAAATAAATAATTATTAAATTTTAATATTATAAAGGATAAAATTAGAAAATAGGTATATAAAAAAAACCCTTTATATATTATTATAGATTTTATATACCAAAATTATCTGTATATTCTAAATGAAATAGATTACTGAATGTTAAGAATAAGAACCAATTTAATTTAAATCACTGAACTTTTACAAAAATTTATATGAAAAATGTATTGTAGGTTATATTAAATTGTTAAGGTCTAGGCTAATACACCATAATCCTAACGTTTAAAACAAAAAAATCTAACGTTAAAATACAAAAAAAAAAAAAAAAAAAAAAAAAATCTTAAAATTTGGTTTATTTTTTTATTTTTAATTTTTGTTGTTGTAAAATATATATTAGAAAAA
>Ga0123342_1000968_pt1 | contig 48109 bp, 39 predicted proteins | sample Turbeawhitnodule_FD_89960 | JGI IMG/M metagenome (GOLD analysis project Ga0123342, IMG submission 89960) | Root nodule microbial communities of legume samples collected from Mexico - Turtle bean Mexico white nodule | ecosystem: Host-associated > Plants > Roots > Nodule | place: Mexico: Nepantla...
AAACAGTTTTAGAAAACTTATGCTTGTTCTTATCACATGGCCAGTGGTTATGAGGTGAGTTACTCAGCAAAAAGCTACTCTTAGACAACCTCTAAGCACTAACTAAGACATACTTAAAGCAAAACACAAATACATGGAAAGTACATAAATGTCTTCATCAAACACTACATACAAGTCTTCATCAAACACAATCTTGAAGGGGCAGCAACCATCTTCAACATCTTCTACGGACGGATGTTGTCCGTCTTCTCCGATCATGATCCTGAGATCCACCACCTCTAGTTTTAGCCATATCTATCCATAACACAATTTGAATTTCAATTATTTACAAATAATAAATAATATAATCATGAATTTGTGTACATAATATAAAATTTAAAAAAGTTTTTACCAAGTGGGTTGGAAACTAAATTCATAACAAAAACGTAAAAACACAAAAATCGCAACTTTGTAAGAACACTACCGGATTACATAATCTGAAACACTAAGTACACAATGTACATACCGAAGTATGTAATTCGAAACATGTTGTAAACCTAAACCGGATTACGTAATTCAAAAGTACTTAAATACCTAAATCGGATTACCTAATTCGGAATTACTTAAATAACCTAAACCGGATTACGTAATCCGGTATTACTTTACATTCTCAACTGTACCAGATTACATAATCTGGTGCCTATTACGAAAAAATGCAGGTTTCAAACAGATTACACAGTGAGTACCGAATTACACAACAACACAAACGGATTACACAGTGAATACCGAATTACACAGCAGCACAAACATAGGTTTCAAAAGCAATGCAAAATCAGTAAAATTAAACTTACTAACCTGTGAAGAGGACACTTGTGGATGTGTGAGTGATAGAGAATGTGGGGTTTAGAGAAATTTGAGAGATGAAGAAAAAGAAACCTTAGAATGGGAAGGGGTGGTGCGGCGCCGCTGGAAGGGAAATAGAAGAAGAGGCACGGTGAAGGTGAAAGTGAAGTTTAGGTTAAATGTTAAAAGTAGATTAAAATATTGTTTTAATTTTTTAATATTTTTATTGAATGATATATTAGTAAATGTGCTTTTAGTATGGGGTTGGAAGAAAAAGTCATGGAGGTGCAGGAAGAAACTATCTTGCATTAGTGCTCTACTTATGCGCCCCTGAATATTAAAATGCCATTTTTGCCCATGTTAGGCAACGAAGGAGGTTTTGTGGGTGTTGTGTTATTGTGTTGTTTTGCTACACACTTGCAACATTGGTTTGTGCACTTTGGTGGACATGGATGAGGGGTGATTGTTTCTTCCTGCACTTCCATATGTTCTTCTTTCACCTCCATAAATTTTTGTATTTCCAAATATATCCATTTGTAATATTTCGGATTACATAATCTGGAAGTCTTTTTTCAAATTTGTAATTAGCTTCTGGATTACATAATCTGGAAGCCATTTTTTAGATGCATAATTAGTTTTTCAATTACATAATTTGGAAGTCTTTTTTAGCTTCCAAATTATGTAATTCGAAAGTCTTTTTCCAAATGTGTGTCCAAATTTCATAAATCAAAAGCTACTCTATGAGAGTGATACAAGAAACTTAAAAAAATATTTTCACGTTTTATATGGGGTGCAGGAAGAAACAGTCATGAGGGGCTGAGTAGATTTTTGGAAGGGTGTTTCTTCCTCAACCCAACAAATTTCTGCTTGCTGCATCTCATCAATTTTGCAAAGATTGTTTTATCCTTTTAAAGTTGATTTATATGGATTACTTTTTTCGAATATTTTCATAACATATTTTGCAGAATATTTATAGAACATATTTTTTGAAATTTATAAAATATATTATCGAAAAGTATTTTTTAAAATAAAATTTTTGGAAAACTTTTCAAAACGTATTTATGTTTCGGAATGTATTTTCAAAATAAAATAAAATTTTATAGTATGTTCTCGAAGGAGTTTTTTAAAATTATGACGAATTAGATGAAATATTTTACCTAGAGTGCAGTAAGAAATTTGCCAGAATACAGATAAAAAACACCCTTTCTAGAAACATTGAACTTGTGTGAAGATAGTGAAGCTTGAAAGTGAATGATATTTATGTTTAATTTTAAAATTTGCTGGATTTCTGGTACGAAGTTGTTGCAATATGGGAATTCTCTTAATTATGCATTCTATAATTAATAAATTATTATTTTTAGATTGTATAATTTTAAATTTAATAATAATATTCTAAATTACAACATTCATAACATAATTTTAAAATTAATATTATTTTTTTATTATACAAATTCAAAATATATTTTGACTTTTTGGAACTATGTAATGTACAAGTGAAAGTCATATTTCAAAACATAATATAAATGTAGAAGTCAAATTTTCACTTCCAGATTCATAACTCAAGTTTGATTCTTGTATCCGAAAACCAATTTTGACCAACTAATATCCCAATCTAGAAATTAATTTTGTGTTTTTATATTTTGTTAATCCATATTTAAGTTTATTTAATCGCTAACCAATATTAAAGTGTTCCATTATTTTGTGATCACTTTAATATATTGACGATAAAAAGTGAATTAGTTTAAGAGGGTTGCATTCAATTTTTTACAAGAGACCGTGTAAGTAAAGTAAATTATTATTTATGTAAAAAATACATTTCCTGAATCTGAGAATGCATTTCTTAAAGTGTATATTTTCTTTTTTCTTAAATGTAATACATTGAAGACTTACAATCTAAAATAAATTTTTAAATTTGATTAATTTTAGATTTAAAATAAAAAAGTTTTCTATCGATCGGTATCGGACGAGTGATGTCATTGGTATCAGTAATCGACTGACCGGTAGAAGATACAATTAAAGTAGTTACAATAAATAACAATTAAAGTAGTAACGAGAAATCAGAAATCTTCCTAAAATGAACTAACATTGCTAAAGTTATATATATGATAGATTCAACCCATTAAAATAGATGTCCTATGACTAAACACTATAAATCAATTCTTTATAGATATGTAATTTACACCTTTAATCTGTTCTTAATATATACCTCATATACTTAGCACTTACTTCGGAGTACTTTTCAGATCAACCTGATTGAGTACAAATAATTAAGGAAGAAGACTTAACATCTGAATAGTGAATAATTGTATAACCAGTTTATTATATAACCCACTTTCTTTTTCTTTGTACAAATAAAATTTGAAGATTAGAAGTGTATTTTAATTGCACAATCTACAATCTTAGTGTTCCCACGAAAAATTTTTTTGAGAATGTATAATTGAGAGGTAACTCCCAAACTTCATAAAGAGGAAACGTGAACTCACAGTAATGCAGAACTCACAAAAACGAAACAATAAAAGTGAATCTCATAGCTTTCAGAGCAAAACCACCGGTACAGTACGTGGCGACAGTTGACGAGAACAATAATGATGGTGGCGATACCGATTGGGATGACGGTGGTAGTGACAGTATCGTAAGAGGGGTTCAAGGAACTAAGAGACAAGACAAGAGAGTGAAGACATATTGTATATAAACCATGAAGATGTTATAAAAGGATTTTTATATCGAGCTTGGTTTAAAATGAAAGGGAAAAAATACTCAAATTCTTAAGATTAAAAAGTTATCAGTAATACAATACACTGGTTTGGAGATCTCATCTCACATCAATTAGAGATGAGAACAATTCATTATATATAAGTGAGTGCAAACCTCATTCCGTAAGCCAGTTTTATAAGATTAAGTTAGACTTAAAAATCCACTTCATAATATGCTATTGTGTTATGTTATCCCACGCACGAGTTTTTACTTTTAATCGAAAGAGAGTGTGTTGTAGATCTCACCTCGACTAATACACTTATGTTTTTATTTTTTTAGCACGTGTTGTGCTGTGCGTGGTAATGGTAATGCTGTAGTAAACTAAAATGACTGTGACTGCAACAAGTTGTGATTAGAAAATAAGAAAACTCCAAAAGAAGACAGCAAGGGAAAGAAAAACAAACTCATAGTTGCTGCAGATTTTTTTTCTTAATTTTGTATCCACCCTATTACTTTCGAAAAATCAAATAATTTTTTAATAATCAAAATTTAACTAAAAAAATCTAAGTATTTTCTAATTAAGATTATTTTATTTTAAAAAGTTTTTTACTATAATTTTGGAAAGTGATTAAAATTTATTTAAACGTATTTTGAGGTTTACTATGAAATAAAGGATTGTGGATCACGCCGAAATTAATAAAATGCGAATCGTATTCATCCTCACAAAAATAACTAAAAGTTATTTAAAGTTTAATCTGTAAAAAGATTTTATGTGGCAGTAAAAACATAGTATTTTTAGAAAAAAAAGAGAAAATTATAATATTTTATTTGATGTGAAAATGACAGGTAAGACCAACGAAGCAATATTTGAAGAGAGAATAGAGCATGTGATTTTCACATTGCAGGCACTATATAAGTCCAGCAAATTCTTTAAAAAAAATAATATTAACTCATTCTCCATTTTTACAATATTTTATTCAATAAGCCGCCACTGAACTTTGAAAGTCTACATGCATCATCATCACAATTAGTTATTCAACAAATTCATGCTGAAATTTACTTGAATTTGCTCAGCTTTAATTCAAATTTGATCTTTTGTTGAACCAAAACTCCTATGTATTTTTTTAAAAAAATAATTTATTGGGCTCACAAGTCACAACTTGATGCTAATAATAGAAAATTGTATGGTTATTTCCTTGCACTTTCCTACTCCACTTTATGGAATACCCATGGCTCCACCTAGTAAAAAAGTGGCAAGTGTGTCTTCATTCATCTTCATCTTTGCTTCCTTTGCAAACCTGAGCTACCACAATGAACGTTGATTAAAGACTCAAGCTAAATTTTAATATTATTCTAATAAACAAGACAAAAAAAGTGCTTATGGGACAGACTAATGTGGGTAACTTATGTTTGAAAAACTTTACTCAATAATAGAAAAGTAAAAGATTAGTTAAACTATGGATTTTTTTAAAACAATTTTATAGTAAAATTAGTTTTTCTTAAATTAAGATTAGTTTTTACACAAATTTTAATTTTTTTAAAGAAGTTATGTAAGAGAATCTTTCAAGTAAAATTTTATGATGGCATAATTAAATTGGTATAATTTTTTTTTGATAGAGTCTGAAATTTACACGTATACTTTGTATAATGGTAATAAGACAGAGAACTGTTGGGTGAAGTAGATAGTTTAATGTAAAAGATATGGTAACCGTTAGCAGTAATCACTTTTGCACTGACTGCTACTTTTAAATCAAAGAAAACAACATGTTATTAAAATATGAACTAAAATAATGGTTTTATGGTAAAAAACAATCCCCACAAGGACTCTCTGTGCTGGTCAATGATGAATGAGGGGATTATAAAAATAATAACTAAATGAAAGAGAGAGGAACCAAATTATAGAAGAAGAACCACTGTATGGTGTTGTAGATGTAACAAAACAGCTCTCCTCCTGCAATTGAATGAGCCTTGACAATCATATGACCAGATTGGATTTGTTTCCCAATCAAGGGACCACAGAAGAGGTGGCTGCTATAGGGTATTCATAAATGATTTCCCAGCTTTAAAGGAGAAAGACACTATTGTTTTTCTGTGTGAAGAGTTCTCTTTCTCCCTTCCATGAATCCCCCCAGCACCTGTAACAATCATTGGCAACTTTTGGCATCATCTCTGTAATTGTCAGGAGCTTGAGGTTTAACAGCTCCACTAGTAGCTGCTTCACAAAGCCCCTAGTTTAACACAATTCCAATGGAGTTAACTCCAAGAGGAAGGACTCAGGGCCATGTGTTGACCTTTGAGAGAGATGCGGATTCTTTTGTGGAGGAAGACAAGGAGCTTCAGTCCAAGTGGGCTGCCATAGAGAAGCTACCAACTTTCAAAAGGATTAAGACTTCTTTTGTTGATATCACTCAGGAGGATACTGGAAGCAGCAGCAGAGAAACAGTGGAAAAGTTTGGAGCTTGGAGAAGCAGCAGCAAAAGGGTGGTCGATGTTACCAAGCTTGGAGCAGTGGAAAAGCGTTTATTCATTGACAGGCTCATAAAGCACATTGAGAATGATAACCTCCAACTGCTGCAGAAACTAAGAGAAAGGATGGACAGGTATTTCCACTTGCTTTGATTGTCAAGCTGTAAAAGATGTTCTCAGTGTTGTCACAAACAGAATAAGTGTAACATTCTGTTGGAGTTATTGGTAGAGTGGAGTATTTACAAGTGACAAAACCTTCATATTTGCCTTTTTTATCACAAAGGGTTTTGGTTTGGACCCAATTCCAAAATAGGATAGCTTTTGACCAATTTTCAAATTTCTTTTCGATGTTCGAAATTTTCTTTTTGTTTTCCCCCATTCTATTTGCTTGTTACTTTTGATTCAGTTTAACACTTTGATCTTGTAGAGACATACCTCTGATTACTAGGATCACTTTGCATCATCAGTTAAATGAAGGAACCAATTGATGTTGGTACTTTATTTCAAGAATTGACATATTGGTTGTTTTCAGAGTCAATGTGAAGTTACCTACTGTGGAGATCAAGTACAAGAATCTGAATGTAGGAGCAGAATGTGAGGTTGTTCAAGGGAAGGCACTCCCAACTCTATGGAACTCTTTTTCTAGCACATTTTCTGTAAGCATGCTTTCTCCTTGAACCTAAGCAGGTCACTAAGAAACCGAATTATATATAAAGCAATATTAAGAGACACAATCTAAGAAGAAAAAAGAAAAGCAAAGAAATATTTACATTTGTTCATAATAAAATAAGCTAACTTTATCCTTGAACAGGGTTTCATGAAGACTATATCGTGTAATTCTCAAGGAGCAGAGATAAGCATTCTGAATGATGTCAGTGGCATCGTTAAGCCATCAAGGTTAGTGAATATGTTATATGCGTATGTTGTTTTGAAACACTAGGTAACTTAGAAATACTAGCAATACACCTCATATCATCTAGAGTCAAATGGGGAGTGAAACTCACATGATTTAACTGGTTCCTCACCAATTTCAAATAATAGTAAAGTGTGTATTGCTTAACACTTCTTGTTTTTCAGCTAGTTACTGACAAAAGTGTGCACATGTTTTCTGTCTTTCTGAATTCAGTCCTTTAAAATTCACAAGTACTGAAGACATTAAGCATGGATATTGTATTGTGACCACAAATATTATAAAGCTTACAATAAAAGGGGCTAAATTACTAAGTTTTCAAAGATGTTTTTATCTGCAGGCTTACTCTTCTTCTTGGTCCACCAGGCTGTGGGAAAACAACCCTGTTAAAGGCACTGGCTGGAAAACTAGAGCAGTCTCTCAAGGTCTGTATTTTAAACACAAAATAACAGATTGAAATTATCGGATAAAGTCACTTAGTTCAAGTATCTTTTGTATCTGAGTTCTCATAGTCATATATATAGCAAACATGATTGAGTATAATTTAGACTAATAAGGAATATGCTTAGCAGTGCCATTGATGTTACTTCTCCTTGATGGAATTCTAAAAGGTCTTCCAAAACTAATATAAGGAACCAAGCCAATTGAATTTCCCTATACCGCAATCTCAGTGATATTCTACTGCTTTTACTCATATTCAGGTTTCTGGAGAAATCTCTTACAATGGTTACAAGCTAGACGAATTTGTTCCTCAAAAATCATCAGCTTACATAAGCCAGTATGACCTGCACGTCCCAGAGATGACTGTGAGAGAAACAATTGACTTTTCGGCTCGCTGTCAGGGAGTTGGAAGCAGAGCTGGTGAAGCTTCTTACTTGCTCAATCCTAGATTATTCCACAAAATTGTAATTAATACCTTACTATTAGGCATTCACATATAATATATCCTCTGCATTGCAGATATAGTGGCTGAAATCACCAGGAGGGAAAAAGAAGAAGGAATCATCCCTGACGCAGATATTGATACCTATATGAAGGTAGTTTTAGTATAGACAATTAATGACATAATTACCAAACAACCAGATGACAAAGAAAATAACAAGACTTTTTCAGGCAATTTCAGTTGAAGGACAAAGCGAAAATCTTCAAACAGAATATGTTTTAAAGGTACATATGGTTCAAGCAGAACTGAGTAAGAGTACATAATTTTTCATTGGCTTATTTAAGATGTTTCTATCCTTTTTGACATGTGAATACAAACTTCTGATATCGTAGATTCTCGGACTGGATATCTGTGCTGACATATTGGTAGGTGATGCACTAGATAGAGGCATTTCAGGTGGACAGAAGAAAAGACTAACTACAGGTATCTAGAATGATAAATAATGTTTTATACTGTAATTGAAAAAAATTCAGAACTCAAAATTCTTCTTTTAACTATAAGAAATCCTCCTGGCTAAAGGACATATGAATTGCTTCACCTCTTTGCCAGACCAATGATCACTGATAAATTGAAGGCTAATGAAACCTTCTGCTTAGGCAGTAAATAAACCAGTTGTTCTTCATCTTCATATTCTCCCCCCTAATGCATCCATTTTATTTTCAAAACACTATGACAGGAGAGATGATCGTGGGTCCTATAAAAGCTCTTTTTATGGATGAAATATCAACTGGCTTGGACAGCTCCACAACCTTTCAAATAGTTACATGTCTCCAGCAATTGGTGCACATAACAGATGCAACTGCAGTACTTTCTCTCCTTCAACCAGCACCGGAAACTTATGAGTTGTTTGATGATCTTATATTGATGGCTGAGGGTAAAATAGTATACCATGGCCCCCGCAGTCAAGCACTCCAATTTTTTAAGGATTGTGGTTTCTGGTGTCCTGAAAGAAAAGGAGTTGCAGACTTTCTTCAAGAGGTGAGATAACAAATGCCCCCCCTCCCCTTTTTCTTTGGTGCCATAGGAAGTACTTAGCTACAGCTGAGCCAAAGCACAAGTGAATTTTCCTTCTTGTTAATCCACTTTATCCTCATATCATAGCCTCACAACACAAGTGATAAATTTCAACTATGTACAGGTCATCTCTAAGAAGGATCAAAGGCAATACTGGTACCGCACAGATATTCCTTACAGATATATTTCAGTGGATGAATTCTCTCAAATATTCATATCAAGTTATTGGGGAAGAATGTTAAATGATGAGCTCTCACAGCCAAACGATAAATCTGAATCCCATAAAAGAGCTTTATCATTTAGCAAGTACTCTCTGGGAAAATTGGATTTGTTTACAGCTTGTATGAAAAGGGAGATTCTCCTCATGAAACGAAATTCATTTATCTATGTGTTTAAAACTGTACAGGTTAGTATCAAATTCAACTAAGCTAAGTGACACTTGAATGCTTCAATCAGTTTCTTTGATCTCACTTGTTTTCATTGCAGCTTACAATCACAGCAATCATAACAATGACAGTCTTCTTACGCACTCAGAGGGATGAGGACTTGATAGGTGCAAACTATTTATTGGGTTCATTGTACTATACACTTGTCCGCCTCATGACTAATGGAGTTGCAGAATTGATCATGACTATTACTAGACTCCCTGTTGTTGATAAACAGACGGAATTCTATCTCTATCCAGCTTGGGCATACTGCCTTCCATCTGCAATTCTAAAGATTCCATTTTCAGTACTTGATTCTATTGTTTGGACATCAGTAACATATTATGTTATAGGCTACAGCCCTGAAATAACAAGGCAAGTACTTTGTTTACTTTCATGCATACACAAAACAGCATGCTTTTCTTTTACTTTGCAAGTTTTTCTTATCTCTTACCTTATGAGATCAGGTTCCTCCGCCAGTTTCTTTTGCTTGTTACTTTGCATATGTCATCCACCTCCATGTGTCGTTTCCTGGCTTCAGTTTTCAAAACTGATGTTGCAGCTACAACTGTTGGTTCCTTGGTCCTAGCACTGATGTTCTTGTTTGGAGGCTTTATTCTTCCTCGGCGTAAGCAAATTTATAGCCTCAATCTATAAGTTTTTGTACTAATTTTAAAGTTTCTCATTCTTATGGAGTTTATTCACTGCAGCATCACTACCACGGTGGTTGAGGTGGGGATTTTGGCTTTCTCCAATGTCATATGGGGAAATTGGAATAACACTAAATGAATTTCAAGCTCCTCGCTGGCAAAAGGTATTTTTATAAGATAATTATTGTTCAGCTTCATTATAGGTCACAATAATATATATATATATATATATATATATATGTATGTATGTATGTATATATATATATATATATGTATATATATATGTATGTATGTGTATGTATGTATGCGTGTATGTATGTATGTATATCTAAATTACTTTCTTTTTTATTTGCAGATCCAAGAGGGAAATATCACAGTAGGGAAGGAGGTTCTTAGTAGTCACGGTTTAGACTTTGACAGTAACTTCTATTGGATATCAGTTGGAGCCCTACTTGGTTTCACCATACTGTTTGATTTTGGATTTGTCTTGGCATTAACATACATAAAACGTAAGTCTTATCTTTGTTAATACAAGGAAAATAATAAAACAGTTACTTTATTTGTTCAATCCACTGACTTCAAGGGAAATGTATTCAGAGCCTAAGATGTCTCGAGCTTTAGTCTCAAAAAAGAAGCTCTCTCAGCTAAATGAACAAGGCAGAAGTGATAGTGTGGAACTGAAGTCAGTTACCGTTGATATTGGCCACACACCAAGGGGAAATCAAAGCACAGGTGAATAACGCTTCCATGATAAATTATATCAAACAAGAGTTCTTTCTTTCAAGCAAAAATAGTAAGGAATTTTGGTTTCTTTTACATGTTTGGTCATGCAGGGAAAATGGTCCTTCCCTTTGAGCCATTGTCAATAGCATTTAAGGATGTCCAGTACTTTGTTGATGTTCCTCCGGTAATAAGCTTACCTATCTTGTTTGTCATGATTTCGTGTTATTGACAATGTTGCCAATTAAGATTTTATAACTTTGTCATTCTGAGCAGGAGATGAAAAAACATGGTTCCGATGAGAAAAGGCTACAATTGCTCCGTGATATCACTGGAGCTTTTAGGCCAGGAGTTCTCACTGCACTGATGGGGGTCAGTGGAGCAGGGAAGACAACTCTGATGGATGTTCTTTCCGGAAGAAAAACTGGAGGTATCATTGAAGGAGAAATAAGAATTGCAGGATACCCTAAAGTACAAAAGACATTTGAAAGAGTTTCAGGTTACTGTGAGCAGAATGACATACATTCTCCATATATAACCATTGAAGAATCTGTCAAATACTCAGCTTGGTTGCGGTTGCCAACAGAAATTAATTCAGCCACAAAAGGGGTATGGTTTCCTTTGTCACTTGCACCATGGTTTTTCTTTCCTAAATAACAGATGCATTTTATAACTTTCTAAATTCTATGTATATCTACTGAACAGAAATTTGTTGAAGAAGTCCTTGAAACAATTGAACTTGACAGTGTAAAGGATTGCTTAGTTGGCGTACCTGGCCAAAGTGGCTTATCTACCGAGCAACGTAAAAGACTAACCATTGCAGTGGAACTTGTTTCCAATCCATCAATAATATTCATGGATGAACCTACATCTGGTTTGGATGCTCGAGCAGCTGCAGTTGTTATGCGTGCAGTGAAGAATGTTGTTGCCACTGGCAGAACCACTGTTTGCACTATACACCAACCAAGCATCGACATATTTGAGACTTTTGATGAGGTAGTCCAAAGTGCATTCTGTTGTCAAAATCTGTGAAATAGCAGCCTTTAAAATATAATAACTTTCTATCTAATGCACAAATAAATCAGTGTATTCATCTCTCTCGGTGATTCAGTAAATATCTTGATTTCTTGCTTCTAGAATTGGAAGTAAGTGGCATGTAGCAAAATTTGACTACCCTTATTTGCAAATCTAGAAATAAAATGCATGATATTACCTTCTCTGTCATGGCCAGCAACTAAAATTTAGTTATTTTCATGCAGTTGATTCTAATGAAATCTGGCGGACAGATTATTTATAGTGGAATGCTAGGCCATCATTCAAGTAGACTGATTGAATATTTTCAGGTATGCTCAAACCAACAGCAAAGTAGATAGCAGTTTAGATTCTGGATGGATCAATGATCATTTTATTTTCTTACGATAGTCTCAAATATGTTAATGACTAAATTAAAACTGCCCTTAGGGGAGTGTGTACCTTTGCCGCTCCTTCATTTAAACTGTTAAAATTTGTAGCTAATTAATTTCACTGTCCATCAGAATATACCTGGGGTGCCAAAGATCATGGACAATTATAATCCTGCAACCTGGATGTTGGAAGCTACCTCTGCATCTGTAGAAGCAAAACTCAAAATAGATTTTGCTCAAATATATAAGGAGTCACACCTTTACCAGTGAGCATCCAATCGGCTATTCTTCATTTTACAATTTTTTTAAACTTTTGTTTTTCAGAATTTACGTGCCATAACTGTTTTCAGTTTTAATGGTAATGATAATAAATTTCAAAGATTACTTATCCCAAATTTTGAATTACTGTTTCTGTTTCTAGGGATACCCTTGAAGTGGTAAGAGTGTTAAGTGAACCAGCACCAGGTTCGACAGACCTACATTTCTCAACTAGATTCCCACAAAATAGCTTGGGACAGTTCATGGCATGCTTATGGAAGCAACACTTGTCCTATTGGAGAAGTCCTGAGTACAACTTAACACGTTTCATATTCATGATTGTTTGTGCAATAATATTTGGAGCAGTATTTTGGCAGAAAGGGAATGAAATGTAAGTTTGTTTTCATATACTTATAATTTTTCCTGAAAATAAACTCATTCATTTTTTCTCCAAAAAGAAATATGTATGTTAAAAGAATCTCCACAACCTCAAACTCCAGATAGTGGAGATGCAACATTTTATCCCTATACTTCATTCGTTCCACTGTCTGTCTTCAACATATGGACTCGAGTAGAAAGGAGATTATTAAATTAACATATCTCAGGTTCTTTTACTTTTGATAAGTTCTGTCAACAGAGAGAAGCTGAAATCCATAAAATAGTACTTTCAGCACCTTCATTGTGATAACCACAGAGAGAAGCAAGTGAATTACTCAACCAAGTGCCATGAATAGTGTGCCTTACGAAAGCATAAAACAATATGAATTTTGTGTCATAGTCATATTAGGGAAAATCAACATAAGTGCTTGCATGATTCTAGTGTAGTCTTAAACTTGAAGTTGTACAGATGAAAGTGCTGACATATACTTCTTCTTTGGTTAAAGAAACAATCAGCAGGATTTGTTCAACGTACTTGGATCCATGTATATTGCTGTAATATTCTTGGGTCTAAATTACTGCTCTACAATTCTGCCATATGTGGCTACTGAGCGTGCTGTTTTGTACCGAGAAAAGTTTGCTGGAATGTATTCTTCCACTGCTTATTCATTTGCACAGGTTTGTAGTTACTTTAAACAAATTCAAGTAGTACTTATTTGATAGGAAAAATAAATGTTATTAAATCAGTAATATTCTTTTCTTAATGCAGGTGGCCATTGAAATACCATATATCTTAGTGCAATCAATTTTATATGTGGCCATCACATATCCAATGATAGGTTTCCATTGGTCCGTTCAGAAAGTGTTTTGGTACTTCTACACCACATTCTGTACATTTTTGTACTTTGTATACCTTGGAATGATGATAATGTCAATGAGCTCGAATCTCGACATAGCATCTGTATTGTCAACCGCAGTCTACACCATATTCAATCTCTTTTCTGGATTTCTCATGCCAGGACCGGTAAGTCTTTTGGATCTACCAAAATTTCTCTATACTAATTCAGTGTTTATGGCATCACAAGGGCTTGAATTTCTACCTTAATATTATATTTGCATCCAAAATACTTTTTGAGGGAATTTGGATCCAAAGTTTTCTAGGATCCAATCCAATCCCACCCAAAATGCTTACTTTTAAAGGTGAATTTTATCCTTCCCCAAAATGTAATCCATTCCATTGTTGAAGGATCATACTGCCTATCAACATCAAAGTTCATAATTAAACGACTTTCACAGATAATCATTTTTTGAATTTTTCTTTATAGCATCCGGAACAACAGAATCATACTGCATCTCTGAATTATATCAGTAACTTAATACATGTGTTTGACTGGGGGAGCTGAATGTCCATAGTCCATGTCAATAAGTACAAGATGCTTTGAAGCCTTAGATATTAACTATGTTTCTTAATTGCAGAAAATTCCTAAATGGTGGGTTTGGTGCTACTGGATTTGTCCTACTGCTTGGTCCTTGAATGGCCTCCTAACTTCACAATATGGAGATTTGGAGAAGGAGGTAACAGTCTTTGGGAAGCGCCAATCAGTTGGTTCTTTTTTACGAGATTACTATGGTTTCCGGCATGACAGATTAAGCCTTGTGGCTGTGGTGCTCATTGCTTACCCAATTGTTTATGCTTCTCTGTTTGCTTATTTCATAAGGAAAATGAATTACCAAAAGAGATAAGACAGACACAGACACAGATTGGTTCTTCTGCAGTGTGGTGTCTTCAATTTTCATGTATAGAAATATAGAAACATGTGGCTACATAGATTAGCAAGATGTCTACAGCAAGATACTCTCATATGTAACATGTAATGTTCAAATTTGTTTTATAGTTTTGATGTTGGTTATGTAGATCCCTGCCAAAAGAGGAGGAAAATGAAGAAGTGAAAAAACCTTTCTATCAGGGGCTTACAGACAAATATGTCAACAAGTGAGATAGGTTTATGAGACATATTTTTTCAAGAAAGCTAGTTATGTAGTAATAAAAAATATTCAAGTTGTACAAGTTAAAATAACACTATTTAATTAGAAAACTCTTTGTATCTATAATATATATGTTTCATTTTACTTCTCTTAGCTTTTATTATTATTTACATCCCTGTCAATTTATGTTTTCACTTTAGTTATTGATTGATGCCAAGGGATCAATATGGACTAATGACCTCACTAGCAAATATTCCGTAACAAACTCGTTGTTTTATTAATAATAGAGATTAAAATGAGAATCTTTTAATATAAGAGGAACTTGTATAAAAAATTATTATTTTATATGGATAGAAATTATAAGGTGAGAGAGTAATTTTTTTAATAAAACAGTATAATTAAATATTATGACTAACTTTTTAAAATTAAGTTGTCTTGTTTGTATTAGATAGATGGGTAGAAGTATAAAACTATTGCATTGAAAGATTGCACACTAAAATAAGTTTGTCTATGTTTGTGTACCTGCATGTCATCATAAGAACACATTATTCTGAACTAGTCATTTATCATGTTATGCTTGTGTTGGAAAGGTGAAGATTACAATAATGAATGATTATTATAACAAAATAACGAGGTAAATGTATTTTTTTTAAATCATCCCTCTTAAGCTATCACAGGAATATAAAAAATTGAGTCATAATTAAAGAAATTTCAGAGACTCTTGAAAATTTGACATAACTGTAGGAGAACTAAAAGAAAATGGCACTGTTGAAGTGTGGTGTATGGTATCTCTCCTCCATAATTCAGCGTGAATCAGTTTCATTGGTTTGTTTAAACACCTGCATTAGTCGAAGGAGGATGAAGAGTGTGTTCAGCTCCCAGCAATTACTCAGATAAGAGGTTTAGCTTGAATCCATGATGGGTTGTGAAATGTGGGTATGCAAGCTTTCAATCATTTATCATCAGGAGGCAGATAATTGTACAAGGAGGAAACTCTCGATACATTCATGAGTTTTTTCTATGGAAAAAATTGAAGATGCAACGCATTAATACTGAACTAAATTGTGAGATATCCTGTTTTGGAGGAGAGAAATTGTTGTTTCTCTCTTCCCATTAGAGAAATAATGTCCACTCTCCAATCCATATGATGTTCTTTCTTTTCCATTTTCAGAATTATTTGTTGTAGTACTGAAGCAAACTTCAAACTAAGTGCTGTTGTGGATGACCATGGGATAGTGTCTCAGAGTAACCATAAATAAGTCCCATATCGTTTAGGATAAATAAGAATCACTTGGCTTTTATTATAAAAGAAGCATGAATTCTCTTTAACATTCATACCTTTCTCGGCCTTTTGGCTAAGATCAAGTGTAGTATCTGTTCTTATCAGTTTAATATCTGATATGTGGGTTATTAACCCACACGATATTAAATTAATTTTTTGAAGGGGAGATTCCACTACAATAGCTTGCTATTGAGGATCTCATGTGTCGCTCAAGTTTTGCACTATAGCTTGAGCCTGGCACGCCCTACCAATTAAGTTAAAGGATTTTAAAACTATTTTGTTCTTTTAAATTTTCCATAGTGTCTTTCTTTAATAATTTTGGTATTTGATTACACGTTTCTTATGTTAGTGTGACTGTGGATGTTATCTAATATTACAATGTTTTTGTTTTAATCTTTTTCCATTTAGGTTACATGTTTTCCCAGTAGGTTTATTGTAAAGTCTTTTATCTAATATTATAATGATTTCCTTTTTTTTGTTTGGCATTTAGGTTCCTTATGTCTTCCAATTTGGTGTTATTGTGAAGGTTGTTATCTAATATTATAATGATTTTGTATTTTTTTATTTGGCATTTAGGTTATTTAGGTTTTCCAAGTTGGTGTTATTGTGAAAGTTATCTAATATTATTACTTGTCTCTCTCTTTGATTTTATCTACACAATTTTTTGAAATATATAGGGGAATATGATGTTTGTGTTATCAGCACTGGCATCTTACATCATTTTACCTCTTCTGGAAATTGAGTTTTCCAATACAATAAGCAAATAGAATGGCAATTGAAACAGGAAAGATAATGAGAACCACACCAACTACACCAAGAAAATCATGGTGAAACCCATAATAATCTTTCAAAAATTGGACAATTGTTTTCTTTTCTCCAAAGGCTGATATTTCTTTGACTTCATCTCCATACTGTGAAGTAAGCATTCCATTCAATGCCCAAGACATGGGGCATAAATAATACATCCAAATCCACCACTTCGGAATTTGCTGCATTGTAAAAAATAAATAAAACATTTAGTATCAGTATAGGTTTTATGATACATTAGCTTAGGTGTTAAACCGTGATTATCCTACAATCAGTCCAACAGCTCTTATTGAATACACTAAGAAATTTGGAACATTTGATAAAGAGTTAAATTAACTCTACACTATCATATAATGTTGAATTTGAATATATTTATACATCATGAATTTTCTTTGGTCAAAAGTGAAAAATATTGTTTAGTGTATTCCATTTCTTAATAGGTCCTCTTTACTAGCTGAACAAAAAACTGTGTATTTCCTGTCATTGCAAATGTAAATATAAAAATAACATCATATGAAACTTACAGGTCGTGGTACAAAGTACCCGGAAAATAGATTGAGCATGGTGTAGGAAGATGAAGCCACAATAGAAGCCAATTGAACATTTGGTGTCAATGAAACAAGGAGCATCCCTAGATAATTGAAGTATAACAAATTGCAGAACATACTGTAGAGTAACCAAAATATTTTATAAGCAGACCAATCATAACCCAACATAGGATATGTGATTATCACATGTACAACCACTTCAATGATTAGATAGGGAACCTCAATTAGCACCTGCAAAAGATATAAAACCAAGTTACCTTAAAGTTATTGGAAGAGTCACCAAAACATAAACATTGAGTAAATTAGTGCAATACTTGATGTGCTCCAATTGTGGTGAAGATGATTTCCTTATTTTCTTAATGAATAAAAATATTTGAAAATGAGTGATGAATTCAGATTTTGAAGAGAAATACCTGTGCAAAAGAATAGGCCCAGGGAGAGTACATTCCAGCAAATCTTTCACGGTACAGAACAGTGCGCTCTGTTGCCACATATGGCAAAACTGATGAGCAGTTATTTATCCCAAAGAAGAGTACAGCAGAGTACATTGCACCAAATACATTGAACACATCTTGTTGGTTATTTCTGTGAAATAAACAAAACAAAATCATGCAGTCATTAAAATGCAGCTTATTTCAATATATTAAGCAAATGCATTTTAAATATTCCATGTTTTTTTTGATGTAGAATACAGAGAATAAAATTTTGACCACTAACATTTTCTTTCCTTTCTTCCAGAACAGTATTCCAAACAGAATAGATAAGGCAGTCACAAAACAGATGCGACTCAAGTTGTATGAAGGACTTCTCCAATAGGACAAATGTTGTTTCCACAAACATGCTTTGAACTGTTCCCAACCATTTTGTGAAAAATGAGATGGAAAATACAAATCTCTAGAGCCTGGAGGTGGTGAACTTAATTGCTCAACCAACTCTTTGTTCTGTCTGCATTCAGTGAGTAAATATCATGTAAAGATCACATGCATATGAATTATAAACACTCTACTAGAAAAACATCTTTTAAATTCCCAGAGTCATTATTTAGTTACATGATATTGGATATATATGCTAATTGCAATGCTAATATGCATTACTATTATCATTTTTATTAAAACAATATACATGCTTCAGTAGATGGAGCTATTAGTTTTGTTATTTATTTAGGATTTTAAACTTGCAATTGTTTGAAAATTTTATTATATTTATTTAGGGTGTTTGGCTATGTTGGTGTAGTCAATGAACTTTGTAAAAAATTCAAGAGATTTTTTATTATTATGTGATGATGGAATCTATTTCTATAATGAAATAATATACTATATTCATCTTATATCAAACTCATATTAAGTGAAATTGTCTATCAAATATATAAGCTGCACCAGAAGAATTGAAGCAATAAGAACTTCCAAAATCAGTCAATCCTAATGGGTCCAGGTTCATCTAGGGAGTAAGTATTCTGTGAACTTGCAATCAGTTACCTTGGATTGTTCTATTCTTCTAGCAAGATAATGTATTCTTTTTGCTTGAATATCCACTTTAAAGTTAAAAAAGATTTGCAAATAGAGATGTTATATAGGAGCAAGAAGTAGAGAAAAATAGTTTATACTACCTAAGTTTAAACTAGAAACTATAATCAAATAAATCAAGCAGTGGCACATAAATAAAATTCTGTGATTCCTTACTCGTATAAGGTTGATTCCTTATAAATTTGGGCAAAATCTATTCCGAGTTCGGATTCTGCTGATCTTGAAGTAACCTCTAGCATCCATGTTGATGGGTTGTAGTTGTCTTTAATCTTTTGCACTCCCGGTATACTCTTTATATCAAAAGATTTAAGAATGCAAACCAAGATTTTGCAATCAAACATTTGTGATGAAAAAGAAAAGTTGGGTATGATATAAGAAACTGACCTCAAAGTATTCAATGACCCTACTTGAATGCTTCCCGAGTGGACCAGCATAGATTAAGCGTCCTCCAGTTTTCATGAGAATAAGCTTAAAGGATTACGTGAAAAGAACGTTTTAGTTAATTTAATTGTGCATTGTCCCTTGAAGAGATTCAACAATGAGATAAGCATCAGACATTTCCTGAGTTAATTGGTATTAGAATCTTTATCTAATTATGATGAAGATAATATATTAAGTATCAAGGGTCCTTCTAAGATGTTGCACAAGAACTTGATTTTGTAACTTTAAAACAGTGTCTTGTTTGAAAAGTACTCATTATTTAACCTCTTTATGGTGAGCTTAAGCAATTGGATACACAGGCTCAAAGGCTCTGTCATAACATCTGGTTCATTATAAATCAAAAATCTACGTTAAGGGATTTAGGTTACCTCATCAAATGCCTCAAATATATCAATACTTGGCTGGTGAATTGTGCATGCAACAGTTCTTCCTGTTCCAACTACATTCTTCACTGCTCTCATTACAACTGCAGCTGCCCTTGCATCTAGACCTGTAGTTGGTTCATCCATAAATATAATTGAAGGATTGGCAACAAGCTCAATGGCTATCGTCAGTCTTTTTCTTTGTTCAGTCGATAAACCACTAATATTTGGCATGCCTACTAAAGAATCTTTGACCCCATCCAGCTCAATAGTATGAATGACATCATTCACAAATTCCTGAAAAACAGAAAGAAGGCATAAAAGGAAATGAGTCCCAGTGAACAAGCTCAAAATTTGAAAACAAAAATGCTACACTGAGAGGAGAACCATACAGCTTTAGTTTTGGCATCAATCTGAGAAGGAAGCCGAAGCCAAGCAGAAAACATCACAGATTCTTCTACTGTTATGTTTGGAGAATGTATGTCATTTTGTTCACAGTAACCTGATACTCTAGCAAATGTGGCCTGAACCTTAGGGTAGCCACCAATTCTAATCTCTCCTTCTATAATACCACCAGTCTTTCTTCCACACAGGACATCCATCAAAGTTGTTTTCCCTGCTCCACTGACTCCCATCAGTGCTGTTAGTATGCCAGGTCTGAATGAACCTGTGATGTCAGAAAGGAGCTGAAGCCTTCTCTCAGTAAAGCCTCTATTTCTCATTTCCTGCACCCAATATGGTATAATTTCCAACTACGTCAATGCATGTAACTTAATACTCAAGAACTAGCAGTACTTAAATTCATTTAAGTTACCAAAGGGGTATCAACATAGTACTGGACATCATGAAATGCTACTGCCAGTGGCTGGAAAGGTAGAACCAATCCTCCTGGAGAAAAATAGAGAAAGAAAGAATGGAGAAACATAAGTTTAACAGAAAAACTTATATTCAAGATTTACACCAAAGTAAATCACAATATAAAATTTCACTGGTACACATGAACAAGACAAGAGCTCACGCTTTCTGGTTTCTACAGTATTTTCAATCGGAGAAGTAACAAGTTTCTTGTCTGCACCAATGCTACTGTTGTTTTCTTGCTGTTCCTGTAACTCTGAATTCTTCTCAGAAGATACAAGTGTTCGAGATCTTGCAGGAGCTGATGGAGCAATGCCAAAGTGAAGGTTACAATATAGGTCTAAGAGCATTATTGTTCACCACAGAACATGCCCAAGTAAACAATGCTAAATGAACTTACCATTCAAGAAAGTCAGCATCAAGGTAAAACCTACATTGAACAGCACTGTGAATCCAATTAAGGCAGCAACTGATATCCAATAAAAGTAACCATCAAAGTTTAGCCCCCGGTTATCAAGTACTTGGTGACCCATTGTGCTGTTTGCAGACATCTTCAGTGAGAACAAAGGAACGAAATTAGATGAGGAATTTTATAATTGCAGCAAGCAGGCCTTCACATAATTGAGTACTCTCAGCTAAATGACAAAATTTCATGAAAGCAGAAGTAAAAGTATCCTTTTGAATTCTTGTAACCAAATGAAGTTAACTGGTCAATTCATCTCATCAATAAAAAAGAAAAGAGTAGCCAAGAGCATTTAGTTGCACGCAATGTATGTTCTTTGAAGCACAAAAGGAGTTATACATGATTACCTTTTCCCACCTAGGAGCAAGAAATTCATTCACAGTTAAGCCTATCTCTCCATATGACACAGGAGAAACCCAAAATCCCCATCGCAACCAAGACGGCATATATGCTACAATGGAAAAGCAACTAAATTTATTTTCTGAACAAAACTCCCCGTTAAAAAGGTAAATCAGTTCTGGATTCTTACGTTTTGGAATGATGAAGCCACCAAATAGTAAAACAACTACTATGGCCACAGTACCAGCTGTTACAGAAGAAACCACAGTTTGAAAAATTGAGGCAATAAATCGAAACATGGATACCGAAGTCATGTGTACGACAAACAGGAGAAGGAACTGGCGAAAGAACCTGAAGAAAAAAGTTCAAGTCAAAACTTGGTTAATATGAATGAGATTCCGAAACAGTTTTCGGGTAAAGAAACAACACAAAACCACTAAATGATTTCATATAGATTCTCCAAGAAGCCTATAGCATCATTGTTAACAAATCATATTGTGTTAAATTCTGGAGACAAAGTTGTGTTCAAATGTAGTACTTTCTACTAGATCGTATAAATTCCATCAAGGACTAACCTTCCAATCTCGGGGCTGTAACCAATGACATAATAAGAAAGTGATGTCCAAATAAAAGATTCCAACAATGAAAGTGGAATCTTTAAAACAGCAGATGGTATTGTATAAGCCCATGCCGGAAAAAAGGACAACTCTTTTTGCTTGTAAATAACTGCAAGTCTTGATACAGTCATAGATAGTTCTGGAAATCCATCGACCAGTAGAATGACGAGTGAATAAAACAATGAACCCATAAAATAATTCCCATGGACCACATCAACAGCCATTCGTGTTCGAATGAAAACAGTCATTGCTACAAATGCTACGATGACAAGCTGCATGGATGAAGAATTTGAGAAAGTTGGGTACAGTTATCACGATAGAAAGGCATGGTAGTGAAAAGAAAAGCCTACAAGTACCTGTGTTGACTTGAATACATAGACAAAAGAGTTTCTTTTCATTAGAAGAATTTCCCTCATCATGCAAGCCTTAAATAATTCCCATTTTGTCAATGAGTACTTTTTAAATACAAGGGCATTGTTGTGGCTCTGAGACTTATCAAATGGCTTCAAGAGCTCCTCCTCCAACTTTTTACCTAAAGGGCTATCCTTAAATTTCTTAATGAACTGGTCAATTGAAACATAACTGTAAGGTTTTTCTGTGATACTCCAGTACTGTGCTTGATCTTTCTTAGAGATTACCTACATTTTACAAGTATTTCACATAATCAAATTCTGAAAATATCATGTTAGAAAAGGAAGTATTCAGTTAGATTGAACATACTTCCTGAAGAAAGTCAGCAGTGCCTTTTCTTTGTGGGCATTTAAACCCACAGTCCTCAAAGAACTCAAGAATGCAATCACGTGGACCGTGGTACACAATTTTTCCTTCTGCCATTAAGACAACATCGTCAAAGAGATCAAAGGTCTCTGGTGCTGGTTGAAGGAGTGAAATTAATGCAGTGGCATCTGTGATATGCACTAGATGCTGAAGACAGGAAATAATCTGGAAAGTAGTGGAACTGTCTAAACCATTGGATATTTCATCCATAAATAGTGCTTTTGTTGGTCCAACAATCATCTCTCCTGTACAATATTCCAGAATCAGGAACAATCAGGAACACAGTCACCTCATATGTCAACTAATGCTCTAAAATTCTATAAATTTAATAAGCTGCTATTATGCAGTGTAGTAACAATACCTGTAGTTAACCTTTTCTTTTGACCACCAGATATACCTCTTCTTATTGGATCTCCTACTAATGTATCAGCACATATATCAAGACCAAGTATCTGCATGTGATTGTAATAGTCAATAAACAATAAATGAGCAGTATTTGGTAGAGATAATGATATTAACTATAGCTTCATGGAGAAAATGAACAGACTACCTTTAAAATATAGTCTGTCTGAAGGCTACTCTTAAGTCCATTTATTGATGTTGCCTGTACCAGAAACAGTGCTATTGAATTAATACTAACCAACACTTGGACAACAAAATAGCATGAAGACTTTTCAATGACTATACTGAAACTACAAAGTAATGAACCAGTTATCCCACAAATCATTTATAAACAAAATTATTACAAGTTTTTCTGACCTCACTTTATCTGAAAACAATAGGCACTTATCATACTGAAATTCAGGTTTAGAAGAGTGAAATTGGGTTAAGAAAACAATCATAACTTATTATGTCTTAAAATTTTAACTTTGGTCTTACTCAACCCTTGAAAAACTTGTAATGGATGACTAAAATGCAGCAGAATAATGTATTATTTTGCAATAATATTATTATATCAAGTAAAGAAACATCGTAAGGTGAATTTATTTATTTATTTTTATTGAAAAATTGAAAAAGTTAAGCTTTATTTGTTATTAGGATATTTTTGTTAAACATAGAGAAACTTGACCAAAACATGGAAGTGGACAGAGAAAAATGAGCTGAACAGTACCTTCATATATGCATCTAGATCAGGATCAGGAAATATTCCTGCCTCTTTCTCCCTTCTACTGACTTCCATCAGGAGTTCTTTCATACATGGAAAAAAAGCCATCACTCATCTCTAAGGTTAATTTATGAAATTTATTTATTTTTGTAACTTTAAGTATACCTACCGGCTCGGCTTCCTACTCCTTGACAACGAGCTGAGAAATCAATTGTTTCCCTCACAGTCATCTCTGGAATATGCAAATCATATTGGCTAACATATGCTGATGATTTCTGAGGGATGAATTCGTCGAGTATATGTCCATTGTAAGAAATGTCCCCTTGAACCTATGATGCACCACAACAATCATGGAGAAGACTCATTTTTCAAATAAACTAAATACAGATATTTAGTTCATTCTGTCTAATGCATAAAGGCTTGTCGAATGGCTTCATCTTTAGCTAATAGGGTATGACCAAAAAATGAAAGTAATAAGAAAAACAGAGTAAATTTAGATTCAGGAGTGTGTCCATGTTTTTTTACAAAGAATTGGAAGATTTAACTGGTTTCTGGAGAAGTGACATTTGTTGTTTCTCTGATCCCTTAGAGAAATAATGTGTTTACTTTCAATTCCTCAGTTGTTATTCGTTTCTCAATTTCAAACCCAGCAGTGTTATACAAAAATAAACTTCAGATTTTGGTGCCCGTGTAATGACTGAGACAAGGTCTCATTTGAGTAAGAATGACTAAGTCCCATATGGCTTAAGAGAGATAAAAATCATTTGGGCTTTTACTATAAAATAGACATGAATTCTCTTCAACATTCATACCTTTCTCGGCCTTTTGGCTAAGATCAAGTGTAGTATCTGTTCTTATCAGTTTAATATCTGATATGTAGGTTATAAACCTACACGATATTAAATTAATATTTTGAAGGGGAAGTCCCAAATAGGAGCTTGCTTCTAGGGGCTTCAATTGTCGCTCATGTGTTGCACTATAACTTGAGTGTGGCAAACCCTCTATTAAAGTTTAATAATGTTTGCAACATATATTTTGGATACAAATTTAGATATATTGTTAAACTTTTTTTATGTAACTTAAGTTTGACAAACCCTGTATTAAAGTTTTCTAATGTTTGCAATATTTATTTAGGATACAAATTTAGATATATTGTTTAACTTATTTTATTTAATAATGTTTGCAACTTTTTTTGGATACAAATTTAGATATATTGTTAAACTTTTATTATAGTTTATTAATGATTGTTGCCTCTAATCTGAAAATAAATTTAGATAAATTATCTTGAAATTATTTTATTCCTGGATTTTTTTAAATTTACTATGTGAAAGGTCTGAGATTTAGAACCTTTAGATAATGACTTAGCTTTCCAGCCAATGCCAACAACAATGTTGTTTTACCACTTGCTGGTGGACCCAGCAATAAGGTCATCCTGCAATAGAATAAAATGCAATAAATTATAAATCATTGTCTTTACACCATACTGAATATACTAATATTAAATTCAATGAATAAATAATTATGTTGTAATTTGCAATTGACCTTCCCGGATTAATAATGCCACTGGTATTTTTGATGATGCTTTTCTTCAAATCTTGAGAATTCAGAACTGACAATTTAGTAGTGTCCTTGAGAAAAAAGGAGAAACAAGAGGAGAGTCTTAGACAGTGAGAAAAATAAAAGATTAGAGTGTTATTAAAATATTAATGTTTTTAGAGAAGTTACTTGCAATTCATATAAAAAAAATACTTACAAGCATAAATTCTTTCAGGGTATTCCACAGTGTAGGTATGGGTTTGCCCTTAACTATCTTACACTCTGCTTCTACACACAGATTGTGATACCTCACTTCCACTGTGGGCAACTTAATACCTACTCTACAGAGAGTAAAAAAACAATATTAACCATCTTTCCATTTGCTTGATATTCATAATTTTAAATGGGTGTTCACAATTTTGAGATTTAGTGGACACCACTCCACCATAAATATTAAGACAGTATAATTCACCCCATTAGCTCATGATATTTCCATACATGCAATATTAAAAACAAAAAATTAGCTGACCTGTAAAATGATTAATAAAAGGAAACAGTTCAAAGTAACATGCCATATCCCCAAAGGGAAAGAAAGAGAATCTAGGAAAAATAGTTACTTGTCAATTCTTTTCCTGAGTTTCTGCAGCAGTAGAAGATTATCATTTTCAATGTGCTTAATAAGCTTTTCTATGAACATGTGCCGTTCTTGAGCTCTAAGCTTGGTGACATCAACAACCTGCTTCCCTTTAGTTTTCTCATCTGTTTCCATGCCATCATAAACATCAAACAAAGCTGAAGTAATCCTCTCATAGGTTGGTAACCTCTGAAGTTCAGCCCATTGTAAAGCTTCTATCTGGTCATCATCTTGTTCCAAGGGATTTATGCTTGAAATGCTCTGGAAACTAGAGGCATGACTTCTAAATGAGGACCTTATGCTCCTTCCTATCTCAGCCAACTCAATCCTTAGAGACTCTATCTCATCTTCACCAACTAGTTGTGCCATCTCAAGGCAACACTATCCTGATTAAACCTCAGTTGGAGTGCATATTTTTCACTTCTAAACATTATATAGAAATCTCCCTGCTGCTTTGATAAGCTTGACAGTGGCAGTTGCTGATGTAATGCATTATGTCATGTATTTGTCTTGTTGCGTGAATGACAATTGAACAAGCTGGTGTCAAATGAAAATTACAACTACAAATCCATATTTTTTTTAATATTATTAGTGTAACAGAGCTTTCACAGATACATTAATTAATCACCAAAGTCCATGCTGAAACATGATTGAAAATATTTTACTAGGAAACAGAAAGGTATACATGGTCAAAATTTAATGAAGACACGCAAGGATATATCAGTGTGGCATGCATGATTCATTCATTTTTCACTGTCATTTTGTGAAACAAGCTTTCAGCCTAAAAGACCTGCATTCTAAATTCTGGCTAGATCTCTTCCATTCCTCAAATGTGAATAGGAGCACTTTTTGGAATATCAAGATGTTTAATATACAATTCCAGCGTCCTGTTAGGGAAGTCCTAGATGGAATATTTATATTATATAGCGGCATCTATACTCTTGGTTCCAGAAGGAATACATAAATGTTATGTAAATCATTGACCTCGTGACTCATGTTATTGGGTGTAGTGATGAACCAGACCAGGTGTTTTCACAAGAAAAACAAACTAGTGAATTTAAGCAGAAAATATAAAACAAATGTCAAAGCATTATTACAAAATATGATTTTGAATTTAATTCAATGTTAATTTTTGGTTTTTTACAGACCCTGGCCTTTTCACTAGAGCAAGAGCATCCCATCTCAAAAGCTTTTTAAAAAAATAAATCATTCAAAAAAATTACCTGTGTTATTTATGCAGTAACAAGGACCGATTTCAGTCTTCTTTATTATTAATATTATTTGTGGTTGATCTTGGTCATGAGCTGGTCATATGAAGGTTGAAAGGAATCAAGAAACATTTGAAAAATCAGACATCACCGCAGAGAGATTACTGGTATTTAAGTTGTTATTAGAACACATTGCACACACTTACTTGCCATTCCTTTCTCAGCCTTTTTTATACTAGTGGGTTCACACTATATTGCATCCGAGGTAATGAACATCAGAACTACTGCGTCTTGAAGGGTTAAAAGAGGAAGGTAACAATAATATAATATGGAAAAATATGATCTATTAGAAAATGATTAATCTGATGAGTTTTGATTTGTGTTATTTGTGCAAGAATTTGTGAATTATGTAATTCTGAAGAGTGGAAATAGACACAACCAGTAGTGTCACCAAATCAGACTTATATAACAATCACTATTAAGGAAAAAAGAAACTGCATCCTCTAGGTTTTACTGTGTTGTGGCTGTTTTCTTCCATTACACTTGGCCATTTTGCTCACTTCTCTAGGCACTTCTAAATATGAGTTAGTCACATGTTTTTATTTCTTTTAGGGGAGGTTAAGGTTGATTACATCCTTTATGTTACTCTCACTCTTATCAATTTTGGCTATACTCTCCAACTTTGAAGATTAGAGAGTTAATGGAAGACTCTTGGACAAGACAAGTGACAGGGTGATTGGCAGATGAAGTTACAGGTAGGGGACACAAGAGTCACAGACAGTAAGATTTTTATCTCCTCATAAATAATTTTTATTTTTTATTCATTTGAGGTTGATGTTGATCTAATGATCCCACCTTAAACTTGGCTCAGAGCTATGATAAATTATTTTAGGTTTACAACCACTATGTTTTCACAACTGTTTGCTATTCATGCTTGTTTTAATTTTGGCTCTCTGCTACTTGTGGTTTAGTTTAATATAATTTTGTTTAATATGCATCTTTAGGCTTTGAGTGTGTTTGTTATTGTTTGTCAAATCAGTTAGATCCTGATATAATTGATATAACTAACACCCTTGGCATCAACTAAGACAATATGTTAATATTCAAGGGATCCTTTCAGAAATATACCTCATCTTTAATGCAACTAATCTCTGGGATTTTTTTTGGGGTGAATGAATGTATGGGAGCATGAGTATAAGATTTTATTTCTTTATTTGTTTATTATTCTACTGCATCACATACTTTCATAGTAATTATTTTTTATTTTTTGCTGAACGTGAATCTTATGTAAAAAGATGGAACCATTTTGAAATTACATTATGTCACTAGAAGAAATGTTTGTATAATAATTTACTGTTATGCACTGCACTGAAATCCTAGTGACTACTTGGATTATGAAATTCATTAACTTTGCTGAACCTAACGCTTGTTTATTTGTCTTGGTATTATTTAAGTACTGGTAAGATAGTGTTATAAATTTACTGTAGTTTTGTGTGTTTTAACGTGCAGAATCTCTATTAAAGAAATCTTTACTCACATGAATGATGGGCAACAAGGACAATTGTAGAACCAATTGTAGGTGCATCAAATCATAAGAGACAAAATTGAGTATTCCATTTAGTAGTTCAATTGAGTATTCCATTTAGTAGGAAATTAGTTCTTCGATTGCAAAACTAGGTGGAATTCTACATTTTAATGCTTCAAGTAGTCATACAATACAAATATGTATTTGTGACTCTTGTCCTCACAACCACCAATCACCCACCCACTTGCCTCCTCCAGAAGTCTTCCACAATTAGTTCATCAACTCCCCCAATCTTCATATTTGGAGAGTATCGCCAAAATGGTAAGAATCAGAGTGGCATAACCTGAGCACCGTTTAAAGTATCCATAGCAGATTTTGTCATCGAGTATAGATTTCTTTTTGCCATCCCTAGCCATGGTGGGATTCACAGAACAGAACAAGCATAGATACTACAGATCGTAGACCATATTATGTATTGAAAAGGTATGATCCTGAATTTTATTATTTCCTCACGTCATTGTTATAGACTAGCTATCTTGAGCCTCCAACTATTGATGACAACCCACAATTTACTTCATTTATGGTAGGTTCAAGTATTGTGACACAAGATTTATCAATAAAAGAAACCTGTAATCATACCCCCATTAAGGAATTGATATTTAAAAATCAGTGAAAATAATATTAGTTGTCAGTTAAGAGAGAAACACTTTCTTTTGGTGACACAACCACAAGTAAAAATAAATTGCACTCCGTAAACTTTGGATAATAATGAACACACCGGTTGTCATTCAGACAAAATTAACTCCATTTGGTTCAGTCTGAAGATGAAAATTCACTGTTTCCACATCACTTCCATTGTTGGCCTTCAAAATTCAATGAACACCCTAGCCTAGACTTGAATGCACATACAATTTTAGACATATAAAAGGTTTTTCGGGTTATAATATTGCAATCTAGATGTATCACAATTTACAAAAGCAGGGACCCATGTATATTTTGAAACTCTTGCAGCATGAATAAAAAAAGGCAGCACTTCAATAAATAAGCTCAATTTGACAAAACAAACTATTAACTCTACCATCTATCCACTATCCCTGTACACCTAAAAAACATGGATGTTTAAGTTCTTTTCTGAAAGCAAAATGGATGTTAAAGCTTAAATTTAACTTTAGAACAAGCACACAGAAGTTAGGAAGAAGTTCTGCAATTCACCATGACAAATGAAGCTTGATTGCCTAATTCAGCAACCGGTCACTTCTTCCATTTCAAAACAAAAATAAGCAGCTGCTCCCATAAAATAAGTATAGAATACGATGCATTAACTGTCTGAACTAAAGATATCATCCTCGGAACGGCTCACTTTTTTGTTGTCAGTTATCATTGTCTGCTTTTCCTGCTCCAAATAGTATATTTTGTCATTCATATTGTCTTTTTTATATGCTTCAATCATGATCATGTATGTTGTTTCGTCTGGTTGACATTGGTTATCTTTCATACGCTTATAAACTCTTTCCATTTCCATCAAATCCTCTGCCTTTGCACATGCAGATAAGACTGCGTTATAAAAGGCAATATTTTGAGGTATCTCAAACTTTCCAGCCAAGTGAACACTGCTAATTACTTTATGAAAGAGACCAGCATTTGCATAACCTTTGATAAGGCAGCAGAAAGTTTTGGTATCTGCTTTCATACCCTCAGCACGCATCTGATCAAATGTACACTCCATGTGCCTCACGTCACCTGCATCTGCAAATGCCTCAATCACATTGTTAAAAGTCGAGGTTGTCCATGGAAATTGCAACCTTCGCATATACTCCATAACAGATGACATTTTGTCATACATTCTCTTCTTCCCATAGGCGCCAATCAAAATATTAAAAGTGCGCGTTTCAGGTTCTATCCCAAAATTTCGGAATTTTTCATACCATTTCTCCATCATATCAATCTGACCAATGTTACCAAAGACACTGATGATCGTGTTCATTGTCCAAACATCCGGCTTGCAGGTAGTGCTCTCCAGCATGCTGGAAAGCACTTTCTCCATCTGATCAAACTTCCCCGCCTTACCATAACCACCCAAAACAATATTTTGAGTCACTGTGTTTGGCGTGACGGACCTTTCAGCCATTTCTTCATACAATAACTCAACCAAATCAAATTTGAAAGCATCCACACAAACTTTGATCAAGGTACTGTAAGTGAAAACATCAGGCTGGCAAAGAGGAAGTTTCTTCATCTCATTAAGAATTGAAAAAGCTTCATCAATAAGGTTGCTCCTGCAATACGCAGCAAGCAATGCTGTGTACAGATGAGGAGTAGGTTCTAAACCTTCTTCAATCATTGTGGTGAAAAGTTGGTGGGCACGGTGGGGTTGACCAGATTTTCCAAGCAGCACAATAAGTTTCATGTAAGCCCCTTCTTTGGGTCTGTAGAAGGTTTGTTCTCTAAGCATATCAAATACCTGTACATTTAAGTAGAATTCTTACCAATAGTTTATTAGATACATGCACTAAAAGTTCTTAGGCTATCAATCAATCAGATTTTCTTAGTATGACTTTCAAGGTAATTATTATATGTTAAAATATAGTTTTAGAGTCTGTTTTGATAAGCTTTTTCCATAAACACTTTTAAGAAATAAAAATAAGAATAAAAAGTTAAATTAGTTTCTATGTAAATTAAAATTAGCTTATGCATAAACTAATTTGTATAAGTTACTTCATATTAGTTAGTTCCTTCAAAATCTAATATTGAAGTTATGAATAAGCTAATTTAAACTTAAGGAAAAACTAGTTTAATTTTACTCTTTTTTCCCTCTCTTAGAAGTGTTAATGGAGAAGTTGCTCTAAAAAGGACTCTCCGCATTTGGGTTCTTTGTTTTAGTTTAGTTTGGTTCCCTAACGTTGAACGTTTCATTTTATTGTTAGGTCAAGTACACTCTAAGAGCTCAAAGCAAAACTTTTAAAACTTCAAAGAAGGAACAAGAACAAAAGGTTTAGATGGAAAGCAATATTATATTTTTACCATTATATAAAAGTTAACGAGTTTATCATATGTCAGTTTGTGATTTAAGGAGTATAATTATTTGTTCTCCAATCAAATAATAAATTTGACTCAACTAAATAAATAGTCTACAAAAAAAAATTCTCAACTCCTTCTCATACACATGTAAAAGTATTGAATTTGATTGTGAAAACCTGAAGGGCTTGAAGCCACTGCTTCTTGTCGATTTGTTCAGATAAGGATTCGGTGACAGTGTTGACCCATGCCTTCGCACTGTTCTTTTTCTCCAACTTCTGCTTGATATTCTTGATGGGGGTCCTCCTCGTACTATCGTGTAACAATGTTTCCGAAGTACCAGGAAACTCACCTTTTTTCCAGTGTCGCTTTTTGACAACGGGTTTGGAAGGGGGAGAGGAAATGGCGAAGCAGGTAACCCTAAAAGTGGAGTGTTGAGTATGGGTTCTGTTAGAATTGTGGTGGGGAATTGGAGAGGGAACAATGGAAGATGAAAAGGAGAGAGACAGGGAAGCCATAGCCAGAGAAGAAGAAGAAGAAGAATAGTGAGTGTGGAAGACTCACATCCCTTAAATCAATCCACTGCACCATTTTTTATTTCTTCAACTAAAGATGATATTATAAGAGATTTTGGAATTTTACTTCACTCTCATTTTTTGATTAATTTTATATTTATTTTATCATTCAACTAGGGAAAATATATAGGCACAAATCTTTATTATATTAAAAAATATATAATTTTATTATTTTCATAAATAATTAATCAAAAAATAAAAAGTAATATAAATTTAATATATATATATATATAATTTTATAATAGTAATATTCAAAAAAATTATATAATATTACTTTAAAAAAATTATTTAATTATTTATTTTAGTAAATAAATAAATACTTTTATTTCTAAAAAAATAAAAATAAAAATTCTATGTATTCCCTATTTCCTTTGCATGATGGTATAATTATTACTATATACTGCATCTTCCAAATTTATTAAATATGTAAAAGCTTAAATATGCCATTGTTAAATTTATGTCTCATATTACAAAAGAAATTGTAATTAAAGATGTTAATATATTTATATTTTCTTAACTCTTTTTTTCAAGACATGTATTTTGTTAGATATTTAATAGAATATAAAAATAAATAAACGATCAAATTCACAAAATAATAAAAATAGTAAAAGTTGAATGACAAAATATTTAATTAAACTTTAGAAGGACATTGCTTTTATATTTTTGTTCTCTTTCTTTCTGTCTTTTATACTAAAATAGTATGCAAATTGAGAAAAAATATTTCTAAAAATAAAAAAATACTTTTTAGTCTTTTTCATTTTATTGTCTTTTTTTTACTTCATTGTTCTCTCTCATACCATACATCTCATAAATAGAATATGATACTCAGAAATTTTTATCATTTCTAATAAATTTTAACTAATAAAAAAGTGTCATGGTTATATATATATATATATATATATATATATATATATATATATATATATATATATATATATATATATATATTAAATAACATTAACATAATCTCACTTCCTTGTTGTTTTCTTTCATTCTCTTTTCTTTACTTTATTTTTTTTCTTAATCAATTACACCATTTTATTTGGATGGATGGAAAATAGAAAAAAAAATAAAAAAATAATTAAAGGAAAAGTAGAAAGAAGAAAAAATATTAATTCTGTTTGGTGAAATTTATGGCTAGATTTACTGTTCTCGCAATCTCTTGTTTTTATACTTTTCTTTAAACTTTTACTTTATAAAAATGTCACTTTTTTTTTCAAATTGTTTCATATTTTCAAAGATTTGCATAAAAGTCAATTTCTCGGAAGATTTGTTGGCTTATCAAAATAAGAAAGTCAACCAGCAAAGTCTTAGTTCAAAATTAATAGAGAAAAAAAAACTGTACAGAATATAGAAAAAAATAGTTATTTTCACTATTTTCTGTAAACATTTCAAATTAAAAAAAAAAACATACTAAGAATGAGATAATAAATTAAATTAAAAGTAAAAAATAAAATATAATAGTAAAAATATAGGTAAATAAACTCTTACCTTCTCAAACACAATATCAGTGTTTTTGTCAACCTTTTCTATTAACACAACCAAGTATACCATAAAATACATCTTATTGTGGTAATAAAGCATTTATAATTTGTGAGTATATATATATATATATATATATATATATATATATATTGAATTTTAATATTTTTAGTATAAATGATCAATAATTAAAAAATATTATATCACAATATAATTATTTCTTATAAATTTTATATAAAATAAATAATAATTGTGTTTATTATATATATGACTAAAATACTAGTTGTATGATAAAGCATTATAGAATTGTATGTCGATTTCGAAAAATAATATAAATTTATGAGACAAATTAAGTATGTTCATGTGCACCTGACATATTTCTTGAGTTCATACATAGTTCTTCTATGATTATTACACACAATGGTAACATATTATATCAGTTTCATTACACACAACGGTAACATAGCATTGACCACATATTTAGATTCTGTTCTGAACATGTGAAGCTTCAAACTTGGGTTTTCCCCCATATGTATATATATTGATTACAGTTACTATTACTATTGATGTATAATAATAGAATATGTCTATACTCTATATATATACTCAAAATCTAAGACTTTCACAGATTCTAAAGTAAGATATGAAGGTGCTGGTAGCATTATATTGTTCCATACTCCAATGATTCCCAGTTGAAAGGCTGGAACACATAGTAAACTCTAGGTGAGCTTTTGAAGAGCAAAGCCACACAGACACACACAGCTGCTATGGCCACCATGGAGAGCAAGACTGGCCTATAAACCACTGCAGTTCTTATGCCACCATAAGCCAACTTCTGCTGGCATACCCTGCATTCACTTGCCATTTCTGTGCTTTCAATCTTCTCAGTCTGTAAACTAGATATTTTACCTGTCCTATGTCGATCTGATAGCTTCTGCTTTGTGTTACCACTGTCTACAACAGTACCAGGTATATCAACCACATGTAGTCTTTCACCTTTTTTGTTGGTCTTGTTCTGAACGAGTTGAACGTAAGAGTAATAGCCCCTAAGGCATGCGTAGTCGTGGGGGGTCAAACCTGTACTGTCTCTGGCACTTTTCCATACTTCAATTCCTACCTGCACACAACAGATATAAGGTTAAAGCATCGTGTACTTAATTGTGATCAGTAATTCAATCAGGATCAATGTAAATATACGGAAAACAATGCACATGCATTCCCTGCTAAATGCTGGTGTTAGATAACACTTGATGTGGATTCCTAAAGAAAGATATGAACTCAGAAAACCTCATCAAGCCTACTAGAAATGAGCATGAGAGGACTTATCATGCCTATGCCTACTAGAAACCATTATATTGAACTAAAGGGTCACTACATTTCTCTTCCATTCCAGTGGACCAAAAGTCAGGTGAAAAGGGGGAGAAACACTAGTTTTTCCTTGTAGTCATTTCCCCTTTATCCCCGTAGTTTGAAGTAGTCCAATGCAAAAGCATGAGAAAACATAAAGTTACATTATAGAGAAAATAAAGGAATTACCATTCCTGGATCATCAGTTAATGCATCCAACACGTTATCTGAGCCACTCATACTTGCTGCAACATGAAGAGGAGTCAATCCAGCTGGCCCAACAGTATCAGGTCTAAATAAGAATCTGTGAGTAGCCTTTTCAACTTGCTTCACTTCACTGTCAGCAGCATCTGATGTTTTAACTGGCACAAATCTTAGCAGTAGTTCTACCATAGGTCTACTGTTTCTCATCACAGCTTTGTGTAGAAGACTCATGTCTAACAATGCAAGCTCAATGGAGGCATGTTCTCCTGCATCAACACCGCCCTCAAATATAATATCCAAGAGTTTTTTCATCACAGCACACCAACCATGGTCCATCGAGAAGTCAACAAGCCACGAGATCCGATTAAATTGGAAGATATCATGGATAGGAGCCACGGGACCTAGCCTAACTTTCACACGACTTCTATGAAGGAGCCAACCCATTTCTTGCAAGAAATGAAGAGCTTGAGTCTTTTCTTCCATTTGTTGGTTTTTAATCTGGAAATCATTAGTGGTTTCAGCAGCCTCAATCACATTCTCCAATTTGCAGATCTCTGAACAGACTTCTTTTTCTGCAACTATAAATGGAAAGGAACAGCTGCTAAGACCATGGTCTTCCACCTGACAGCATTTCTCATCAAAATATATTTTCAGAAACTTGCACAATAGAAAAAGCCGTCTCACATCCATAGATTTAATTTCCAAAAACTACTTTGTGCTTTCTTTATTGGAAAACAGGCATGAGAAGTGTTTTACATCATTCTCATTTCTTATAAAATAGATTTTAAGCCTAAAACAACTTTTAAGATAAGACTAGCACCTGATTATATATTATAATTTGGTCATATAGCTAATGTGGGATTTTCTACCTTATTCATAAAAGAGTTTATAAGAAAGCCTAAACTATATGCGACTACTAAGGTTAACCAAAAGCTACCAAGTTTCCAAGAGCTATTATAAGAACCAAATGGCAGACATAAACAACATCAATATTGAATTATTAACAAAGGACTTATTCATAACACAAATAACATCTAAGAAGTAAGCACCAGACCTTGTATGTTTCGGTTAATTTCAGTAAGTTTACAGAATACACTCTAAAGCTTTCAAAATGAAAATAAAAAAAATAAAAAAAAAATAAAAAAAATGAAACGAAGTCATATTTCACTTTTTTTGGAAAAGAAACACCACAGAAAAATGCTTAGAAAAAATTTGGATTGTGATAAAGTGATACCACCTCAATAAAACCCCTCCCGGTTACATTTGGTATATGACAAGTGAAGTTGAGATGCTGAATGGATTTATCAGCTCCACCAATCAAATCATGACAACTAGCATGTACCAGATACTTCCCTTCAAGTGCGCAGAGCAACCTGGAAATCATTACCAACAGATCAACATCTGGGCTAATCCGAACAAACAAAATTTAAAACTAGGATCTTTCCTATATTCAAAATCCTACACAGAATATGAAGAACAAAAAATCCAATTTATACCCTTGAACTAAGGTAAAGGTGTCCACCCCCCCGGATCAGTGCTACTGACAGTAATTAGAATCTGAATCCACTTTTTCTTTCAAAATTCCACCCAATAAATATTAAAAGGTGCTAAAATCTGGGAAACAAAAAATACATTATGGTTTTTTTCCTTTTTCTCATCCCTTCTTAAGAAATTGTACATCCATCAGCATGATATGCATCAAACAGAATTAAGTACTGTGTAATTCAACATAAGCTTCTTCCAGTGCACAAATACTCCCCTCTTGCTAGAACCTTCCATTAAGTCAACAATTCTGAATCAATGTAAAGGGATTTACCTTGTACTAGACTGGGAAAGGTTGCAGCCTTTCACAATAAAGTGAGCCCTAGCACTTGCAGGAACAGCAAGTGGTTTAATGCATGAAATCGTACAATGATGTGGGCTTTTGTGACACAAGGGCACATCTAAGACTACCTGACCTGCAGGAGAGATGCATGAAATAAAAAAAAGTTTCTGGAAACAAAGATAATGAACAATATAAGTTCTTCAGGATACTAAAAAACTGCAATCACATGACAGGAATGTTCACACAACACAGTATAAGGGAGAACAAACCGTTATACAGAAAAGCCAAAGATTGCTGCACCCTTGCAAATACCCATCCTGTCCTCCAAAATGTATCATTTGATTCGCCAAGAAGCCTTCTCAAGCTGGATCCTAGATTACAGTAGAGCTGCAATATCAAAATAGTAATAAACACATTTAAATTATTTTCCCCATTTCAAATGTATTCATCTGGCGACCAGCATTTGTAGCACTATATTAAACAATACCTCCTCCCATGCAGATTTTTCAAGACGAAGATATATCGTTAATATGATACAACCTGGCCTTATATAGCTCTCTATCTCTGTGGGACTGTGGGATAACCAGTTGAGAATCTGAAACACAAAAGAAAATGTAAATCAAACACAGAAAAAAGGAACATTGCTGTAAATTGTCTACGGCAATTTCATGTCACAAGAAAGTACCTGTGGTCGGAGAAGAAGGGGAAAATCATTTGGATCCTTGCCAAAGAGTTTAAAAACAATTCGATCTGTACGACTCTGTAAACAGTAAACAAACAACATTTCAATCAATAAATCTTCTGAGACAGCCGTCAAAAACAGACCTTCACACTAATAAAAAGTTAGACGAACCAGAGAAACAGACCTCAAATAATGGTCCTGGCAAAGTAGTATCTTTATCAGTAAAGATATCTAAAGAATCTTTTAAACAACCGTAAATATTTTGAAACAAAGTAAAGAGCAGAATTATAAATTCAGAAATAAGGAAATAAACTTAAATTACACCAAGAATATACCTGAGCTTCTCCACTGGAACTAGATGGTGATTGGTTAGAGGTTGAATCTGAGTTTCTGCTCGTCTGTGGAGGACTTGATTTAAGAGAATCACATTGCAACCATGAGGGAAGATCAATAGATCCCATCTGAGATGCCACATGATGATAAGGCTTCTTATGATTCTCAACAGTGTTCTGCATATCACTGTATACATTATTAAGGTCAACGTTATTTAAGTTGTTCCTTCTAAGTGTAGTCTCCACTGCAGTTAATTGGCATGGAAGACTTCCCCTTGATTGACTTATACTTGAGAATGGTGCTCCTGGAGGTGATTTTGAATTTTCTACTCCACCATCTCCTGAAGGTATACATTCTTGTGTCCCACCATTAGTAGGCCCTGTTTCACACTGTGCCATGGATATTGGAGGGTCCTGACTGATGAAGCCATTATCAATCTTAATGGAAGAACCAGGCCGTCTGGAAGCTTCAGGAGTGTTTGAATTAAGGTTGGGTTCTTCATAAGCACCTCCTGGTGTCCCAGCATTTAACAAACCTTTAGAGTCCTCCAATAAGGAGGCTAAAGTTCTACCATTATTTGGAGCAGCCAGACTTGCCAGGTTCCTCAGAAGATGAGAGAGTATATCCTGGTTCCTTGTATGATCTGACCCATTTGCTGCAATTTATAGAAGGAAAAATCCGTGGGGTCAAATGAGTATTCCAATTATGACATCCATGATGAAGGTGAAAGGCAAAAGGATTATAACAGCGGAGACAACACTAAAGCTACTAGCTCAAATCATAAGTAACTATTTTCTCTTTCAAGTAATGATCCAGCAGACAAAACCTTCAGGCCTTCTAGCTTTGCTACAGGAATGTGCCAAAAAGTTATCAGAAGGCACATGTAAAAAGAAGAGTATTTGATGATACAATTTAATCACTATCATACATTTTTATCAAATACTTTGGGCCAATTATAATTTGGAGAATCAATTTCAATCTGGTAACAAGATGTCAAAGGTCAAGTGCCTATCTCCCTATGCAAACGCTATACTTCTATTTAGGTAGATGAGACTCTAGTGCAGAGCAGAAAGGTCAAGAAATGCTGTTAAAGCTAACCACCTAGGTTCTGGTTTTTAACTGGAGTTGGAAATTTGAACTTTTAAAGGAAACTTAGCATAGGAGAAAAATAGACTCCTCAAGTCATCAAGCTACTATGGAAAAAAATAAAATAAATACAACTGCACCTTTGGCATGGTTTGCCATATCAATGACCATAAAAATATAAGAAAATGATTTGAAAAACTAAACTGTGCAATAAAGCCACTCATCATCTGAACTCCAGAATCTAATGGGTTCAAATTCTTTAAATTAGCATCAATACGGATGAGGCCAACCTTAATAAGATTTTACCACTAAAACACTTTCAAACAGCACCAACAAGTAGCTTAGATTCATTATCATTACAGTTTCATATTGCAACAACAAAATAAATAAATCGTAAAGAATGCCAAACCGATAAACTTCTGTTGTCACAAATACTCACTATGCAAATTGGTCAGTATCCGTAACAGACTCATCAAAAGATAGCTACTGCCACTTCCATCCTTAAGAGAGCCTTCATTAACAACAGTAACATCAGGATGAGTTTTCCTCCTCCTCCTGTTATGGCCATCCAGACGCCTACGACAACTTCTCCTCCCTTCATCAAACTCTTGAAGGACATGAAACCTGCCACAAATTACGAGTTACATCCAACTTGAGTACAAAGGTTGGTAAATACCGTAAAATTCTTAAAACAAATAAGTTTTTTTAAACAACTTTCACTCAGGACTTAATCGACAAAAAATAGAGAATCTTCCCCTTTTTGAAGGCTCACAAAATATTAATTTGATGATCACAATATGAATTGTATAACCCCCAGAAAAAGATCTGATTGCAAGCATTCTAACTGACCTGCTACACTGTTGACAGAAACGTTGCATAACATTTCCCACTAGTGCCATAGTGGCCTTAGAATGAACATCACAAACCTTGTGCCTACGGTGGTAATCCTTGGCATTACCAAGATCAGCCGTACAATCTTGCACCTGACAAACAGCACGGTTAGAGGTGGTAGCAGCAGCAGTAGTAGTCTCAATTACCTTTGTCTTCTTTCTACTTTTTTCCTCTCCTTCCACCATGAAAGGGTAACCGTAACCCCCAAGGTTCAAACTAAGAGAACCACCCTCATCATTCAGTCCCTCCCCTTCACCTTCCCCTATAACACCCCTCCTCCTTTTCTCCAATTCCTTATTTCCCTCACCAGGGTTGATTGCAGAAGAAGACCAATCGTTGGAAGGATTGGTCTTTTTTGCAGGAATTTCAGGATGTGGTGGGAAAAACTGGCGGCTCCTACAATCTGATGGCACTGAATTGAGTGGCTGAGCAGTGAAAAGATCACCGTCCCATTTCCAGTCATTCAAATCCCATTCCAAACTCCTCTTCCCATTCGCAACAGCCTTCTTCATTCCTGACACCACAGGTCCATACAAGTACTGATTCTTACCCCCAAACTCAGCCTCCATGGATGAAAATCTAATGTGCTGCAACAAAGTCCAATTTACAACCCCACCTGCAAATAAAACATCAACCAATGATAAAAACACAAAAGGTTGGTAACCAGAAGAGAAAAATTGAAACTTGCAGGAGCATTTTCACACAAGCTTGAGAATTTACATGATGAGGAGAAGATGAAGAAGAAGAATTGTGTGTGTTTTTTAAGAAGTGAGGAGAAAAAGGAAGAGGTGGGAGTGGTGGCCTTAAAAAAGACAAGAGAGAAATTAGGAACAGATTATTTGACATCAAAATGTGCTTTTTTCTGTGCTGACTACTCAGACTGACTGAAGAGTGATGATGAATGTGTGAGTTCTTATATGGAGTGAGTGTGACCACATTGTCATCATGCATTGTTGTTTGGTTAAACTAAAGGAATCTCCGCTGTTTCGAACACAATTTACTTCTTATCTGTTTGAAAATCGAGGAAGATTGTTAAATTACCAATACTAAAAAATATGATCACAGACCACCAGTTCTGAAAAAACTGCAAACTGTCATCATACAATAGCTTTTTTGTTTTTTACTGTCGTCTATTTTACTGATCATTATTTTTTAACTTAATACAATTTTCATCGTTTAGGTTTCTATTTTAAAAATATTTTTACTTTAATATTTTTATACTTTAACTCATATTTATTGATTTTCTAAAATAAGGTATCGAATATCAATTTTAAATAATATAAGAAACCAAAATATACACAAAGGAAAATAAAAGAGTACAATTATATTAAATCATGTATTTTTTAAAATACTGACTGATTAGTTTTTATAAATTCTTCTTTATTTAAAATATTCAAGTTTCACTTCTTAAAATTCAAATTCAATTTTAACTATTCAATTAATACCGTGTTAATGATCATACATAGTTTATGCTGCATTATTAAGAGTTTTATTATTCAACTGATACAGTCAATTAATTTTAAAAACGTATAATTTTTTAGGATATTTATTGTAGAGTGAATAAATTTATTGTGCAGTTTATAATTAAATGAAACTATATATTTTTTTATTAAATTGTTTATCGTCTTAATCTTCTTACTGGATAAAAATCTTCTTACTGGATAAAAACATTTTTACAGTTTATTTATGATATAGTTTTTGAGAGAATTATAATTAAAAAAAATCAATAAACTTGAAAAAAAATTAGAATGATAGTAAATTTTAACTTTTGTTTAAATGCATTTTTCTTAAAATTTGAGAGAATATATTGCCAACAAAATTAGAGAACTCAGTAGTCAAACAGAGGTCTTGTTGTGACTTACCTATTAGAGAACGAACTACTTGTTGTGGTATATAATGATTTTTTTTCCCAAAAAAATATTTTTTTTAAAGTTTTCTTGTAAGAACCTGATTAAAAAGGAATTGCAAGTATAAGAACAAAAAAATTCAATTAAATCAATAAAATATAAAGCATTAATAAAAAAACCATAAAAGTATGACCTGATTTTTTAATTTATAAATAAATTTAATTATATGAAACAAATTTAAATTTGTACGCGGGTTTGATAAAATTAAATTGAAAAGGAAATTTAATATATGAAAAAAATGATTTAATTAAAATAAATAATCCTTTAATATAAAAATATTATTATTGTTAAAATACATTAAAAAACTCGTAAGTTGACTATTAAAGTCAATAATAATTTATGAAAATGTTTTAACCAGCAAACTATCTTTTCAAAAATAAATTAGTAGCACAATCATTATTTTTTTCCTGCATCATCCAAGTAGATAAAAATTAATTATATAAGTTTTAATAATGTATTATGAATATTTTGATTAATTCTAAATTTGATAAGTAACTTTAGTATCTAATGTAATAGACTATATAATGTAATAGACGATAGTAATAGAGATGTTACAGATAATTATTTATCTAAATAATTTTATTTAATTTTAAGCAACACAAAGTTAAATGGGAAACAAAAACAAAAATAATATTTTATTGATAACCAAAGTACGTTATTATTGGACAAATATTAGACAATTCCATGCTCTAATTATGTTATCCTTGTTTGATGGAGTCTTTCTTGATTTTAAATATAAATATTTTTATCTAAAAAAAAAATATTGATGGTATCTCTGTTAGTCCAATATTGAAGCTCTGATTTCTCTTTATTGGGAGTTTAATTATTCGTTTATTTTATGTCTCACAATTCATGTTTAATTTTTTAAATACTTTGAAAATTTTATCAAGATTTTAAAAATATATATAATTTTAATTCAAAAAATTAGTTTTAAATTCATTATATCAATACTAATATTTTATAATTCAAATAATTTATATTTTATCTCAAAAAAACAACAATTTATATTTATGACTTTCTTTTCAATTCTAAAAGTTTCTCCTCTTTAATTTATTTTATTGATTAAAATGCACTATTTTATCTCTAAAAAAAATAATTATACACAAACAGTTTATTAAAATTTTCAGACAAAAGTTAAAAGATTTATAGAATATGTTCGTTCCCGTTAATTTTCTGATTAATATTTGAAAAGTATATGATAAATTATTTTACATTTATTAGTGCAGATATTTGTACTTATTTGTATTGTACACATTAAATCTTTAATTTTTCGACAACTTGTTAGCCTTTTGCTTTATTTTAGGCTGATATAATGTAGTAAGTTATAATGTTAATGAATTTGATATAATTTAATAAGTTCTGTTTGATTACCTTTTTTATAAATATTCATTAAAAATCACTTTTTTATAAACTAAGTTAACCTATAATACATTTCATTATAAAAAAATTGAGAGTACATTTATTTTATTTTTTTTAAAGTTGAAGTGTTATTTTAAAGAAATTAAAATATAAAATTCACTCATTTAATAGTCTCATTTGATTTTCTCTTATAAATACATAAAAATAAATATATTTAACCAAATTTATAATAATCATAGATAGATATGAGATATGTATCCAAAGACAAAAACAAGGCAAATCTGTCCTTATAAATTCCTCACTATCATTGCATTTGATTTGAAATAGTTTTTTTTATTGAAAATAATAATAATAATTGATGCTGTTTATAAATTCCTCACTATCATTGCATTTGATTTGAAATAGTTTTTTTACTGAAAATAATAATAATAATTGATGCTGTGGGACTACTAAAGAAAAAAAAAAGGTAGCATTAGATGGTCTTGGTTCTTGGCCCCTTCCCTTTAATTGTAAGTAGTACGTCTTTATTTAGGCTTTGTTTGTTTGCATACGAAACGAAAGACAGAGGAAAGAAAAATAAAATAAAAAGAGAAATAAATAGGTTTAACTATGTGAAAAAGAGAATTTTTTATTGGCATGGAAAAATGGATGAAAGTAAGATATCAGATTTGGAAACAAAATATAACAAATGCAGAAAATTAAAATTCATATAAAATAATGGCTGATTCTGCACCATATCAATTCAGATTGGAACCAATATACTTCATATTGGAACCAATATACTGATATGAAATATCCATTTTGTTCGTAATGATTTAAAAATTTTATATTCTGGATATTCATATTTGTAAGTAAAATCGTAAAGTTGCAGATATCTAAATCTTAAATTAATATGCCACTTCTAGATTTCACATTCAGAAGTTTACTTGGACAACATAAATAATTTTCTGGATGTTAAGATCCATAAGCATTCCTTTGTCATTTATTTATATGAGATAGGTCATGTACATGTGTCATTCCTTTGTCTCAACTACCTACTCATTGTATTAAGGGAGACATGATTGTTGTCCAGATTGATGAGACAAATTACTTGGCTGGTCTTGAGGATTGCAAGACCCATATTCATGGTCGGGCTATTCTATCTAAGGGGGATAAACCTCTCACATACCTGGGTTTAACTAAAAAGTTGCACCCAGTGTGGAAAGCTCTTAGATCGTGGAAAGTCATTCGTCTTGGGAAGGGTTTCTATGAGTTTGAGTTCGCTTCTTTAGAAGACATGCGATGGGCCCTCGGGATGGGTTCCTTGAAGTTATCTCTTGATTTCTTGAGATTGTTTGCCTGGAAAAAAGACTTTGTTCCAGCTACCATGAAGAGTACCAAAACTCAGGACTGGGTTAGAATCTACAAATTGCCTTTGGAGTATTGGAAATCAAGGGCGATATTTTCCATCATAAGAGGTCTTGGTACTCCTTTGTCTTTGGATGAGCATACTATGAGAAAGAATAGGGGTATGTTTGCTAGAGTGTTGGTGGATATTGATTTGTTGTCCCCTCTCCCCGATCACCTCTTGGTTGAACGTTCGGACTTTGCTTTTGTAGCTGATGTGGAATATGAATGACTCCCTCCATTTTGCTCTCACTGTAAGATGATTGGGCATGAGTTTGCTCAGTGTCGGGTGATTCATGATCAGGGTCGTGTTCCTGTGCCTTAACACAAACCTTCTCAGAAGACAACTTCTGATGAACGGGAGCAGGGGAGGACCGCGGTTCCTAAATAACGTAAAGGGTATCGGAAGAAAGATCCGCAACCGAAGCTTGTGGAAGGCCCCACTGATGAATTGAACATTGATGCTCCTGGCGGGGCTAATGTAGGGCCACTCTTGAATCACCTTGCTTCTGTTAAAACAGGTGGAGTGGATGATGATTTTGTAGATATGTCTCCTCTTGAGGATGCCTCGAATCATGATAGGTCCCCATCCAGGCAGAGGTTGTCCACTCCCACTTTGGATTTCCCATAACCAGGGAGGCTAAGGAATTCACCTGTTGTTATGCAAGCCAATGGCTCAAAGTAATATTCAGTTACAACTCCTATTGATGATCATCATGTGGAGGTATTTGCTATTGTGATTGTACCATCTTCGTAGTGTCCTACCTCTCCTCGGAGGGCTAAATCACTTGCAGATTCTAAAGCACCAATTAAGACTCCAATTGATGGTCATCATGTGGAGGTCTCTGCTATTGTAACTGTACCAGCCTCATACCTCCCATCGGTAGGCTAAATCTCTTGGGGATGTTAAAACACTATCGTTGGTCATGCAAAATCACTTTTTTGATGGTTTGGAAACTAGAAATGTTGTTTCAATGTTTTGGGCTCATCCTAACAAGATGGAGGAGGATGCCAATGATGCTGGGGAGGAAATAGTTTGCACTAAAAGAAAACCAGGGAGACCACCTAAGGGGACTGACAAATCCAAAAAAAAAACAGCTAAGGCAGTTCTCTCTACAATGTCACAATGAAGGTCTCTTCATTTTTCTGGAATGTTAGAGGACTAAACCACAAAATTGTGGAGATCTTGATTAGTTTACTTAAATTACATAAATCCCTCTTGGTTTCTCTTGTTGAACCTATGATGTCGTACACTGATGCTTTCAACGTCCTTTTCAAATCTGTTAATATGCATCTGGTGGCTACTTCTTCTATTGTTAATAAAGATGCTAAACTTTGGTGTTTGTCGGTTCTTAATCTTGTCCAAAATTTCTTGGTCAATGATCAATTATTTCTGTAACTTGTCTTCTACATGATAAATGTTTTAGCTTTATAGGTGTTTATGGTGCTAACACATACTTTGCTAGACGGTTTTTGTGGAGGGATCTTAGTTCTTTCACAGGGCCTTGGTGTATTATGGGAGATTTTAATATTGTGCTCTCGACGGATGACTGTAAAGGGGGGTGGCTCCTAATTAGGTTTCTTGTAATGAACTCCTTGATTGTATTAATACTAATGATCTTTCTTGTATGTCTTATACTGGAAGGAGAGGGTTGTATAGAATTCATAGAAGACTAGATAGGACTTTATGTAATGGAGTGTGTCTGGACGAATGGGATTCTTGTACTTATCAAGTTCTTGTTAAAAATTGTTCTGATCATTCCCCTATTCTTGCTAGTCTTGCTAGTAATTATTTGAGAAAGATTAGCAATTTTCGTTTCTTTTCTATATGGCTTCAGGACACTTCATGTCTGAAGCTTATTCATGATTCTTGGGCTAATAAGGTTGTTGGTTGTCCTATGTTTATTTTGCAACATAAGTTAAAAAGGTTTAAAATTGAACTCTGAGATTGGAAGAAAAAATCTTTTGGTAATGTTCATAATGCAGTTCTTCTTAAGCAGGGTCTACTCCTTGCTATTGAACAAAACTTAGAGACTGCTAGTTTGTCTGATATTGATGGGCTTCTCTGTTAAGAAAAGATTGTTAAGGAGGAGCTTGATCTTGCTCTTCACTGTCAATATTTGTTTTGGAAAGAAAGGGCTAAGATGTTATGGTTCAAAGATGGAGATCGAAATACGAATTTTTTCCATGTTGTGGTCAAAAGGAGAAATAATTCTAGTGGGATTCATCGTCTATGGACTGATAATGAGGTTACTGAGGATCCTAAACTCATTGAGGATCTTATTTTGGACTTTTATAAAAATCTTTATGCTGAGTCTATTTCTAATGTTCCGGATACCAGTAATATGGAGGGTTTTATTGGTTCTTATATTCCTGAACTAGTTTCCTCTCAGAAGAACATGATGTTGATTAAATGTCCTGATTTCTTGGAAATCAAAATTGTTGTTTTTAATCTTAATGGTAATAGTGCTCTTGGTCCTAATGATTTTGGTAGTGTTTTCTATCATTCTTGCTGGGACATTATTGGGATAGATGTTCGCAATGTTATTCAACAATTTTTTAAACAAAATTGGATTCTCCCTAGAATGAACAGTAATGTGGTATCTCTTATTCCTAAGATTCTGGGTGCTGACTCCATTAGAGATTATAGATCAATTGTTGTTGTTAATTTCAAATTTAAGATTATTTCCAAGATACTGGCGGATAGGTTTGCACTTGTGGCTGCCATAATCATTTCTCCTAATCACTATGGGTTTGTGCAGGATAGATAGATTCAGGATTGCATTGGTACTGCTTCTGAAGTTATTAACATGTTTTCTAAAAAGGTTGAAGAAGGTAATGTGGCTTACAAAGTTGATATTCATACAGCCTTTAACACTATGAGTTGGAAGTTCTTATTATTAGTTTTGACACCCTTTGATTTTCACCCCTCGTTTGTCGATTGGATTAGTACAATTCTCCGTTCAACTATGTTTTTTATCAGAATAAATGACAGTTTGGTGGATTTTTTTCCTTGCAGTAGAGGTGTCAGACAAGGTGATCCTTTGACTCTTTACTTTCTTGTCTTGCAGAGGAAGTTCTTAGTAGAGGTATCTTTAAGCTTGTGAATGATAAGAAAATTTTACATATGTCTAGTCCGCAAGGTTATCTCACTCCCTCTTATATTTTATATGCTAATGACATATTTGTTTTTTATAGGGGGGATATTAAGTCTCTTAGAAATTTGAGTATTTTTCTTAAAACATATGGTGATTTTTATGGTCAATATGTTAATAACTCTAAAAGTAGTTTTTTCACCATGGATAATTCTGCAAGATTTGTCACCA